>NICF_comb_assmDRAFT_10000029_pt1 | contig 87571 bp, 84 predicted proteins | sample NewIslPassag4_SG_FD_11279 | JGI IMG/M metagenome (IMG submission 11279)
GGAGCACAAGGCTTGCATGGGTATCAGCGCATTCCTCTGCAAGTACAAACGATAACGTCTACATCGAAGTCAGGTGCTCTCATTGAGTGGATAAGTACTCGTCACGTGCGGAATCGACGTTAGATTTTGCGCGCAGGTACGGACTACCTACGAGGGGATTGATGAGAACAACGGATCGTGTTTTGAGTTAGCTATTGCTCGCAGCCTTCCTGTGCGCCTGCGGAGCCATTGTCTCTCGGTCAAACTGGTCCAGCTCGCCCTTCCCTATCCTCTATTCGCTATCCGCCGTCTTGGATCCTCAGATCTTCACCACTTTCCCGATCATTCTTTCCTTCGCCACGAGTCCGACCTCCGGAAATCGACTGTCGCGGGCGTTATCAAGTCAATGCCCGACTTCGCAACGTGTCGAGCATACGCACAGCACCGACCAGATTTAGGACGCCTTCTTTGGCGTAGGACGCTCGTGGGTCGTCGTGCGCTCGTTGCTCGGGACGTCCGCGAGACGATCACGGATAGTCCTTACATTCTTGTAGGTAAGGCCAGCTTGAATCCGTCGTCACTAAATTAGTAATAACTAATACATAACTTAGGGCGGACTGGGTTCAACGATCGGGTCCCGTTCCTCATGGGCGCGATCGAAGGAGGCAGGCCATGATCATAGACAGAATCGTTCTCGCTGTCGCTGGCTTAGCGTGGCTCGGCTTCGCGTTCGGTGACTTCGTGGCTCTGTATGGGCTGAGCGTCGCAGCCGTCATAGGCTCCAGTCTCCTTCGGTCGTCCCACACACGTTTCAGCCCAGTGTCGGTCGTTGCCGATCATTCAGCGCGACCTCGGACGTCGAACCTTCTTCCGGTTCGCGGTCGCTTCGGTCGCTCTTTGCGTTTGCACGACCGGGTGAAGCACACGAGGAGCTTTGAGGCGGACGCGCTATGAGCCAGCGGTGGGTAACGCTGCGTTGGGTTCTGTGAACGGTTGCGCCAGAGGTGAAGCGAATGACCTATAGCCGAGTCGCCGCAGAGCCAGATCGAAGCGCGACCGCTGATTGGCGAAGCCAGCTGCGACGGGAAATTGTCTGGATTCTCGCAGCGAAGGTCGCCGCTTTGCTGGTTCTTTGGGCTGCGTTCTTCTCGCCATCGCATCGAGTGAGAGTCACCGACGAGCAGGCGGCAACGCAGCTCTCCATCGCAGACGGGCCTGCAACCACGCCTGAGTATCGCCTGCGCTTCCAGAATGAAGGAGGAGCGCCATGATCGACTTCCAGGTCGTCGACCTCTCGCGCCTGCAGTTCGCACTGACGGCGCTGTATCACTTTCTCTTCGTCCCGCTGACGCTGGGGCTGTCCATGATTCTGGTGATCATGGAGGCCACGTACGTCATGACCGGGCGCGAGATCTGGAAGCGCATGACGAAGTTCTGGGGCCTGCTGTTCGGCATCAACTTCGCCATGGGGGTGGCGACCGGCATCACCATGGAGTTTCAGTTCGGCACGAACTGGGCCTACTACTCGCATTACGTCGGCGACATCTTCGGTGCGCCTCTGGCCATCGAAGGATTGATGGCGTTCTTCCTCGAATCGACCTTCGTCGGCTTGTTTTTCTTCGGATGGAACCGTCTCTCCAAAGTCGGGCACCTGATCGTGACAGCACTCGTGGCGCTCGGCTCGAGCCTCTCGGCGCTGTGGATCCTGGTGGCCAATGCCTGGATGCAGTATCCGGTCGGCGCGGAGTTCAACTACGAGACGATGCGGATGGAGTTGGCCTCGTTCACCGAAGTGTTGTTTAACCCTGTCGCGCAGGCCAAGTTCGTTCACACCGTGGCGGCAGGTTACGTCGTGGGCTCGGTATTTGTGCTCGCGGTCAGCGCTTGGTACCTGCTGCGCGGGCGTAACGTGGACATTGCCAAACGTTCGATGGCCGTGGCGGCGAGCTTCGGTCTCGCCTGCTCGCTGTCGGTCGTGGTGCTCGGCGACGAATCCGGCTATGTCGCGAGCGAGAACCAAAAGATGAAGATCGCGGCCATCGAAGCCGCGTGGCACACGGAGACACCGCCGGCCGGCTTCACTGTGTTCGGTCTTCCGGACATGGAGGCGCGCACGACGCATGCGGAAGTGAAGATCCCGTGGATTCTGGGACTCATTGCCACGCGCTCCATCGACGAGGAGGTGCCCGGCATCTTCGAGCTCGTCGAGCAGGCTCGCACGCGCATCGAGCGCGGTATTCAGGCTCATGCGGCCTTGCAGGCGCTGCGAGCCAATCCGCAAGACACCGACGCCAAGGCCCGTTTCGAAGAATACAAGGCTGACCTCGGCTACGGCCTGTTGCTCCTGCGCTATGTGAACGATCCGACCAAGGCGACTGCGCAGCACATCGAGCAGGCGGCTTGGTCGACCGTGCCCAATGTGCCGGTGCTCTTCTGGAGCTTCCGGATCATGGTTGCGCTGGGCTTCTTCTTCATCTTCCTGTTTGCCACGGCCTTCTATCTATCCGCGCGGCATCGCTTGGAGCAGAAACGCTGGTTCCTCAAGCTGGCGTTCTATAGCTTGCCGTTGCCGTGGATCGCCGCGGAGCTCGGTTGGATCGTGGCCGAGTACGGTCGGCAACCCTGGGCGATAGATGGCGTGCTGCCGACGTTCCTCGGCGTGTCCGCGACCTCTGCCGCCAACGTCTGGCTGTCGCTCACCGGTTTCGTCGTCTTCTACACCGCTCTCGCGGTGGTGGATGTCTATTTGATGATTCGCATGATCCGGCGAGGGCCCGACGGTCTCGGGTACTGGCCGCTCGAGGCGACGGCTACCCCAGCCGTTGCCAGGGCAACATGAGGACGAGGGGAGGGTCCGTCATGCTCGATTACGAAACCTTGCGCATCGTGTGGTGGCTGATCCTGGGCGTATTGCTCATCGGCTTCGCGATCATGGATGGCTTCGACCTCGGCGTTGCCGCGATCTTCCGCTTCATCGGCCGCTGTGACGATGAGCGACGTGCACTGCTCGAGTCGATCGAGCCCGTCTGGGACGGCAATCAGGTCTGGCTCATCCTGGGAGGTGGCGCAACGTTCGCTGCCTGGCCGTTGCTCTACGCCGCTTCGTTCTCAGGCTTGTACATGGCCATGTTCCTGTTGCTCGTCGCGCTGATCCTGAGACCGGTCGGCTTCACCTTCCGCAACAAGATCGAGTCTGCTCGGTGGCGCGATGTGTGGGATTGGGCGCTCTTCGTCGGCGGCGCGGTACCCGCGCTGCTCTTTGGAGTGGCTTTCGGCAACCTGTTCCTCGGCGTGCCGTTTCATTTCGATGAGCTGCAGCGTCCCGTGTACACGGCGGGATTCTTCAATCTTCTGCATCCGTTCGCCCTGCTCGCAGGTATCGTGAGCGTGGCGATGCTCGTGATGCACGGTGCTGCCTACGCTGCTCTCAAGGTCGGAGACCCGATGTCGGAGCGGGCGGCAGGTGTCGGCAGAGCCGCCGCGGTGGTGTTCATGCTCGCCTTCGTCGCAGCCGGAGTCTGGGTGGCGTTTGGTTTGGAAGGTCAGCGCGTCATATCGGGTATCGACGCCGCAGGTCCGGCAGATCCGCTTCGCAAGAGCGTGGAAGTGGCTGCAGGCGCGTGGCTCGACAACTACCGTGCGCACGCGCTGTTGTGGCTGGCGCCTGGCTCCGCTCTGCTTGCGGCAATGCTCACGAGCGTCATGCTCGGGACGCACCGTAAAGATCTGGCGTTCTTGATGAGCTGTATCGTTCAGGCAGGAACGATTCTCACGGCAGGCTTCGCACTCTTCCCGTTCCTGCTGCCTTCATCCACTCATCCGAGCCACGGGCTCACGGTCTGGGATGCGTCGAGCAGCAGGACGACGCTGCTGATCATGCTGGTCGCGGTCATCGTGTTCTTGCCGATCGTGCTCGCGTATACCGCGTGGGTGTTCAGAGTGTTGCGCGGTCGGATCACGCTCGAGGAGATTCGTCGTCACGGCGGCGCGTATTGAGACACAAGCGGGTGGCGCTCATGTGGTACTTCAGTTGGATCCTCGGACTTGGTCTGGCGCTCACATTCGGGGTGCTCAACGCCATGTGGTACGACGTCACCGAGCCGCAAAGAGAGGAGCGACAGAAACGGGTCAAGCCGCAACCGAAGCTCGAGCTCGAATCTGAGACCTAGGCGGGACTCATGCCGCCCTAGGCGTCTCGTCATCGAACGAGCCGAGCCCATGGCGGCGGCGCGCCCGCACACACTTGTCGTCGCCTGGCTGCAGCTCGCGGCAAGGCTCGGGTCGCTGCGGATACACGAGGCATGAGACGGATTCCCCTATCGTGCCGGCGAGCGCGCGACAGCGTGGCTCGGGCTGCCCGGTGCCGGCCATGCAGGCATGCCAGGGACTGATCTGCTCGATCAAGTCGTCCGGCAGGCCGCGTTGCTCGGCCTCCGCCCAATAGAAGGAAACTCGATAAGTAGCGCAGCACGCACCACACTGAAGGCAGGGATTGCCCCAGACGTTTCCTGGCTTACTCATGGGTCTCTGCCGAGACTTTCTTAGGATGAGCTCGCAAGCGTGAGCGAGGTCGTGCTCGGCAGCGCTAATAAGTTACACAAAGACAGGTTCTTGCAGGAATATCCCGCTTGAGCCTGATGCCGTGAAGCGCATGGCGAGGAACGGAATTGGTTCGAAGTGCATCACGGCGCCCGTCGGGTGAGTCATCGCTGGCGCCAGCGCACGGCGCGCATTCCTATCACCATCCTTTCGGCCGTCGCGATCATCGGTGCTCGGTGCGCTGACGAATAGCAACGTACCGACGGGCAAGGTTGGTACGGATATACTGCCGGCCTCTCGAACAAGCTTGCTGGAGCAATGTCACAGGCGCAAACGAACTCCAAGCGCGCGTGGATGCGCTCGCTCTACGTGCAAGTCATCGTCGCGATTCTGCTTGGCATTCTTGTCGGCCACTTTGCGCCCGAAACAGGCGCGGCGCTCAAGCCGCTCGGGGATGGTTTCATCAAGCTCATCAAGATGCTGATCGCGCCGATCATCTTCTGCACAGTGGTGATCGGCATTGCCGGAATCGATCAGGTGAAGCAAGTCGGCAAGACCGGCGGCGTCGCGCTCTTGTACTTCGAGGTCGTCAGCACGTTGGCGCTAGTGGTCGGGCTGATCGTGGTCAACGTCGTGAAGCCTGGCGCCGGCATGGACGTCGACCCGAGCGCGCTCGATAACAGTGCCGTGGAGCAGTATGTAGCGCCGGGACGGATGCCGAGCGCTGTCGATTTCCTCCTCGACGTGATTCCCGCAAGCATGGTTGATGCGTTCGCGAAGAACCATGTTCTGCAGGTGCTGTTCGTCGCGCTGCTGTTCGGCTTTGCTTTGCATCGCTGCGGCGGACGTAACACATTGGTGTTCGACTTCATCAGTCAGGTGTCACAGGTGCTGTTCGGCATCATCGGCATCGTGATGCGCTTGGCGCCGATCGGTGCCTTTGGCGCCATGGCGTTCACGATCGGCAAGTACGGCGTCGCGAGCTTGCTGTCGCTGGGAAAGCTGATGCTGTGCTTCTATGCCACCTGCCTCATCTTCATCCTGGTGATTCTCGGCGCTATTGCACGGATGCATGGATTTCGTATCTCGAAGCTCGTCCGCTATCTCAGAGAGGAGCTGTTGATCGTGCTCGGCACGTCCTCGTCCGAGTCCGTCCTGCCGCGAATGATCACCAAGCTCGAAGGGTTGGGCGTGAAGAAGTCTGTGGTTGGCTTGGTGATTCCCACCGGCTATTCATTCAACTTGGATGGCACGTCGATCTATCTGACGATGGCAGCCGTATTTCTGGCGCAAGCGACGAATACGCAGCTGGGGCTCGTCGATCAGCTGACGTTGCTGGCCGTGCTGCTGCTGACGTCCAAAGGCGCGGCAGGCGTGACGGGTAGCGGTTTCGTCGTGCTTGCCGCCACGCTGTCGGCGATCGGAACGGTGCCCGTTGCGGCGCTCGCACTGATTCTGGGCATCGATCGCTTCATGTCGGAGGCGCGAGCGCTCACGAACTTGATCGGCAACGCTGTGGCGACGCTCGTCGTGGGCAAGTGGACCGGTGATCTCGATGAAGCCGTGATGCGTGCGCGACTGGAGAACGGAATGGAGACTGTGAGTGAACGCCGGCAGGCTCTGTCTGACGCTCGCGAGCGCCTCGACGAGCACAGCTCCGCTGTCTGACGCGGTATGCGAGCGAGCATGCTTGAGCGTGCCAAGAGCATGATGCACAACGGATTTGTGCGACCTGGCTCGTTTTCTCGTCGCTATGTCCTGCGGTGTCTTGCAGCGCTGCTCGTGGTGAGCGAGCAACACGAAATGTGCGCTGCTACGTAATGATTTGTCGACGGGGTTGACGCGGGCACGCGAGAGGCGGAGTCTAATGACTTGTCTCCCACCTGCTGGTGATTCACTCATGCAAGTCGCTCAAGACACCGTCGTTTTCATTCACTACACGCTTACCGATGATGCCGGTAAGACGATCGACAGCTCGGCAGGTGGGGAGCCGCTCGCCTACCTGCACGGTAATGGGAACTTGATCCCTGGGCTGGAACGTGCGCTGGAGGGCAAGAAAGTCGGCGATCTGGTCAGTGTCAGGCTGAGCCCGGCCGAAGGCTATGGCGAGTACGACCAGGAGCTGGTGCAGAGCATTCCGCGGCGTGCGCTCCGGGGCATCGATGATGTCTACGTCGGCATGCAGCTGCAAGCACAATCCGAGTACGGCTCGCGCACGGTCGTAGTGACCGATGTGACCGACGATACCGTCACGATCGACGGGAATCATCCGCTTGCCGGTCAGCATCTGAACTTCGAGGTGCGGATCGAAAGCGTGCGTCCCGCCACGGACGAGGAGATCGCGCACGGGCACGTGCACGGTGCTGGTGGCTATCACGGCTGACGCTCGCTGCTTGCACCGAAGGCGTGCGCAGGAACGAGCCGGCGCACTGCGATATGACACTGGCCCTGGGCCATGCCACGTCCGTTGAGTGGATGCGGCGCGAGCTTGCGTCGTAGCTGCTCTTCGGAACGTGTGCTGCCGGCGCTACGCGCTCGGTACTGAATTTGCGACGTTCAACCGTAACGTGTTCTCCGTACAATCGGCTCGGCCGAGGCGCGTTGACCTCGCATCGATGTCCGTCGGGTGCGGGCGTGCGCGTTTCCATGCGATTGGCATGAACCGTGCCTGCATGTTGCACGGACTGATCACTCGAGGAGACACATTAGTGGACGTGACACCGAACCCGCCGACGAAGCGAGCGCGCCGCAAAGCCAAAGCCACGGCCGAAACGGAGATGCTTCAGCTTGCCGCCAAGCCGCGCAAGGCTCGCGCGCGCAAGACGCGGCCCGTCATGGAGGCGTCGTCTTCGGATTCTGTCGCCGTGAGCGCCCCATCGCCCGATGAGCTCAAGGGCATGATCGCCACTGCAGCGTACTATCTCGCCGAGCAACGCGGGTTCTCGCCAGGCCACGAGCTCGATGATTGGCTGGAGGCGGAACGCCGCGTTCGCGCGGCGCTATTCGACTGATCCGTTCTATGCGCTCGTGCTCGCCACGGGCATCGAGTCCGTGACCAGCCCTCGCCTGAGCGCGCGATTGACCGCGCTCAGAACGGCCTCGAGCGACGCTGTCACGATGTTCTCGTGAATGCCGACACCGTACAGTGTCACTCGCGCCGGGGTGGTCACCTCGACGTATGCGACCGCACGCGCGTTGCTGCCCGAGCCGATCGAGCGTTCCTCGTAGGACAGCACGTCGACCGGCAAGCCGATCGCGTCGATGAGCGCATCAATCGGTCCGTTTCCTTCTCCTTTGAGCACGGCGCCTTGTCCGTAATAGCGCGCTTTCAGCGTTATTTGCTCGCGTGCTCGGGCGCCGCGGGAGAGCTGATGTCCCAAGTGCACGTACGGACCCGAGCGAGACAGGTATTCGCGCTCGAACAGCTGCCACAGCTCCTCGGCGGTCAGCTCCTTGCCCGTCGCGTCCGCGACCGCTTGCACGACCTGGCTGAATTCGATCTGCAAGCGACGGGGCAGAGTGAGCTGATAGTTGCGCTCCAGCAAGTACGCAATGCCACCCTTACCGGATTGGCTGTTCACACGAATGATTGATTCGTAGCTGCGCCCGACATCACGCGGATCGATCGGCAGATAGGGCACTTCCCAGATGTCGTCCTCGCGCCGTGCGGCAAAGCCTTTCTTGATCGCATCCTGGTGCGAGCCCGAGAAGGCGGTGAAGACCAAGTCGCCGACGTACGGGTGTCGTGGATGGATGGGCAGCTGATTGCACTGCTCGACGATCCGCGCCGCCTCGTTGATGTTGGAAAAATCGAGGCCCGGATGCACGCCCTGCGTATACATATTGAGCGCAAGGGTGACAATATCGACGTTGCCAGTGCGTTCGCCGTTGCCGAAGAGCGTCCCTTCCACCCGATCGGCGCCTGCCATGAGCGCCAGCTCGGCAGCAGCCACGGCAGTGCCGCGATCGTTGTGCGGATGGACGGAGAGCACGATCGAGTCGCGATGTGCGACGTGTCGTGCGAACCACTCGATCTGATCGGCGTAGACATTCGGGGTCGCCATCTCCACCGTCGCGGGAAGGTTGATGATGGTCTTACGAGCCGGCGTGGGCTGCCACACGGCGTTGACCGCGTCACAGATCTCCACGGCGAAGTCGAGCTCGGTGGCGGTGAAGCTCTCGGGACTGTATTGAAAGATCCACTCGGTCTCGGGTTGGCGAGCAGCGTGCTCTGCGACGAGCTTCGCGCCCGTGACGGCGATATCGACGACGCCCGGTCGATCCAGACCGAAGACCACGCGGCGCTGCACCGGGGAGGTGGAGTTATAGAGGTGCACGATCGCCCGGCGTGCGCCGCGCAGCGCTTCGAACGTGCGGGCGATGAGCTCGGCCCTCGCCTGCGTCAGTACCTGAATGGTGACATCGTGCGGAATCAGGTTGTGCTCGATGAGCTCGCGCACGAAGTCGAAATCGGTCTGCGAGGCCGCAGGGAAGCCGACCTCGATCTCCTTGAAGCCCGTCTTTACAAGCAAGTCGAACATGCGGCGCTTGCGGGCGCTGTCCATGGGCTCGATCAGCGCTTGATTGCCGTCGCGCAGATCGACGCTGCACCAGATGGGAGGTGCGCTGATGACTTTGTCCGGCCAGGTGCGATCGCGTAGGCCGATAGGTGCGAACGGGCGGTACTTTCGTGCAGGTTCCTTCAACATCGGATGAACCTCTGCTGCGCCATGCGCAGCAAGCAAATCAGTCCGGTCGGAGCCGGAAGGGAAACGATCTATTTCGGGAAGCGCCACGCGCGGTGGCGAAGGGCGGGGTGTGCTGCGCCTTAGCGGCGCAGGTGCAGGCGCGCACGCAGCAGCTCACTGCCGAGGAGGAGCAGGGCGATCTGTTGCTGGATCGTGCGCATGGACTGAATCTAACAGCAGCGGTTCGCGCGATGCAAGTGCCCCCTCCCTGACCCTCCCCCGCAGAGCGGGGGAGGGCGCATCGAATAGTTACGCATACGACGAGACAATCCTGACCCTCCCCCGCAAGCGAGAGAGGGGGCATGTTCACAGACTCCCCGTGCAAGCGCGACAGGAAGTGGCCCGGAGCAACCCGCAAGCGGGGGAGGAAGCATGTTCGTAGACCTCTCGCCCCGGGAACACTGCGGCGGAATCTTGTGATTTGTGTCTGTAAACCAGGAAGTTGGGGTGATCAGTCGGCCTGAGGTTGGCCGTCAAGCGTGACGATGGCGCCGCCTGCCGCTTCCACGACGGCTTCCCCGCGACTGAGGGGAAGTATGCTCGTAGACCGCTAGCCCCGGAACACTGCTGCCCAATCTCGTGACTTATCTCCGTAAACCAAAAAGTTGGGGTTGATCAGATCGGCTTTGAAGTTGTAGCGCAGGGGTTGTCCGTCGAGCGTGACGACGGCGCCGCCTGCCGCTTCGACGACGGCTTGCGCGGCGGCGGTATCCCATTCGCTGGTCGGGCCGAAGCGGGGGTAGAGGTCCGCGCTGCCTTCGGCCACCAGGCAGAACTTGATCGAGCTGCCCACGAACAGCAGCTCGTGGGGAGGTAGTCGAGAGAGATAACTTTCTAGCCGGCCGTCACGGTGGGAGCGGCTGCCGACGATGCGCAGAGGGCTGTACGCCGGCGTGGTCACGGAGATCGTGCAAGCTGGCTCGCCGCCGATCTGACGCAAGGCATTGCCACCGGCGGCTGCCATGTACAGCGTGTCTCGCACGGGCACGAACACGACGCCCAGGACCGGCGCGTGTTGCTCGATGAGCGCAATGTTGACCGTGAATTCCCCGTTACGCGACACGAATTCCTTGGTGCCGTCGAGCGGATCGACGAGCCAGTGGCGAGACCACGTGGCTCGCTCGGCGAACGGGATGTTGCTTGCTTCTTCGGAGAGTATGGGAATGTCAGGCGTGAGCGCGCGCAGAGCGCCCACGATGATGTCGTGCGAGCGCATGTCAGCGACGGTGAGCGGCGAGCTGTCCGCTTTGCGCATGACATCGAAGTCGCGAGCGTAGACCTCGAGAATCGCATTGCCGGCACGACGGGCGATGGCCGCGACTTCCGGCAACAGTGTTGCGAGGGGCAGCTCAGTCATGTGATCGCTCACAGCCCGGAAAGCTCGTCTTCGACGTAGAGCATTCCGGCTTCGTGCAGGACCTTGAGCACTTGCTCAGCGGCTTCCTCCGGAGAGAGTTGCTCGGTCCGCAAGTGAATCTCTGGACGCTCAGGTGGCTCGTACGGCGAATCGATGCCCGTGAAGTTCTTGAGCTCGCCACGCCGCGCCTTCTTGTACAACCCTTTCGGATCGCGCCTTTCCGCCTCTTCGAGCGGCGTGTCGACGAACACCTCGAAGAACTCGCCTGGCTCGAGCAGCTCGCGGGCGAAGCGCCGTTCCGAGCGGAAGGGCGAGATGAACGAGACGAGCACGATCAAGCCGGCATCGACCATCAACTTCGCAACTTCCGCCACACGTCGGATGTTCTCAACTCGATCGGCATCTGTGAAGCCCAGGTCCTTGTTCAAGCCATGGCGCACATTGTCGCCGTCGAGCGTGTAGGTGTGCCGCCCGAGCGCGTGTAGACGTTTCTCAACGAGATTGGCGATCGTTGATTTGCCTGCTCCCGATAATCCCGTGAACCAGAGCACGCACGCACGTTGACCCTTCAGCGCAGCGCGCGCCTTTTTGTTGACGTCCAGCGCTTGCCAGTGAATGTTCTGCGCACGCCGGAGCGCGAAGTGAAGCAAGCCTGCTCCCACCGTGTCGTTGGAGAGCCTATCGATCAGAATGAAGCTGCCCATGTCGCGGTTTTCCGCGTACGGGTCGAAGGGCACTGCGCGATCCAGGCTGATGTTGCAGACGCCGATCTCGTTGAGTTCGAGCTGCTTTGCCGCAAGGTGCTCGAGCGTATTGACGTTCACTTTGTACTTCGGCGTCGTGATGCTGCCGCTGACGGTCTTGGTACCGATCTTGATCGCATAGGGCCGACCAGGAAGCATCGGCTCCTCGTGCATCCAGATGATCGTCGCCTGAAACTGATCTGCGACTGCAGGAGGCGCATCGGCGGCGGCAAGCACATCGCCACGACTCACGTCGATCTCGTCGGTCAGTGTCACCGTGATCGATTGACCGGCCACCGCCTGCTCCAGATCGCCGGTCGCGGTGACGATGCGGGCGATTCGGCTTTGTACGCCCGACGGCAAGGCTCGCACCGTGTCGCCCACGCGCACGATGCCGGACACGATTGTGCCCGCGAAGCCGCGGAAATGCTGATTCGGGCGATTGACCCACTGGACGGGCATGCGGAACGGCTTGGCTTGCAGGTCGTCCTCGATCTCGACGTTCTCCAGGAACGACATCAACGTCGGGCCGTCGTACCAAGGCGTATGTGCGCTCGGCTCGAGCATGTTGTCTCCCTTGAGCGCGGATAGTGGGATGGGCACGACGTTCTCGAGCCCGATCTGGTCTGCGAAGTCCCGGTACTCCTGGACGATGGTGCGAAAGAGCTCCTCCGAGAAATCGACCAGATCCATCTTGTTGACAGCAAGCACGACGTGCTTAATGCCGAGCAGCGACACGATGTAGCTGTGACGGCGCGTCTGTGTGAGCACGCCCTTGCGGGCATCGACAAGGATGACGGCCACGTCCGCCGTGGAGGCGCCCGTGACCATGTTGCGCGTGTACTGCTCGTGCCCCGGCGTATCCGCGACGATGAATTTGCGCCGATCGGTCGAGAAGAACCGATACGCGACGTCGATGGTGATACCCTGCTCGCGCTCGGCCGCCAACCCATCCACGAGCAGCGCGAAATCGAGCTCGCCGCCCTGCGTGCCGATCCGCTTCGAATCCGCTTCGAGTGCCGCAAGCTGATCCTCGAACAGCAGCTTGGATTCGTACAAGAGGCGTCCGATCAAGGTCGACTTGCCGTCATCGACGCTGCCGCAGGTGATGAACCGCAGCAGGCTCTTGTGCTCGTGCGCCTTCAAGTACGCCTGAATGTCGGTCGCGATGAGTTCGGATTTGTGTGCCATGAGATCGCGGATTGTGAGTGGCGGGTCGTGATTCGTGAGCAGCGGGTCGTCGGCCGAGCCTGCCGCGCCGACATGCGGGCACGAGCAGAGCGATTCGCTACCCGCGAGTCACTAGAAGTACCCTTCCTGCTTCTTCTTCTCCATCGAAGCCGGACTGTCGTGGTCGATCACGCGTCCTTGCCGCTCGGAGCTTCTCGCGAGCAGTGTCTCTTGAATGATGGCCGGCAGCGTATCTGCACGACTTTCGATGGCGCCCGTCAGCGGATAGCAACCGAGCGTGCGGAAGCGTACCCAGCGCATCTCCGGCTTTTCGCCGTCCTTCAAGGGCATGCGCTCGTCATCCACCATGATCCAGATGCCGTCGCGCTTGACCACCGGGCGCGGCTTGGAGAAGTACAGCGGGACGATCGGGATGTTCTCAAGGTAGATGTACTGCCAGATGTCGAGCTCGGTCCAGTTCGACAAGGGAAAGACGCGCAGGCTCTCGCCCTTGTTCTTACGTGTGTTGTAGTGACCCCAGAGCTCGGGACGCTGGCGCTTCGGGTCCCACCGGTGCTGTGCGGAGCGGAACGAGAAGATCCGCTCCTTCGCGCGCGACTTCTCCTCGTCACGGCGGGCGCCTCCGAAAGCCGCATCGAAACCGTACTTGTCGAGCGCTTGCTTGAGCGCCTGCGTCTTCATCACGTCCGTGTAAATGGCCGACCCGTGCGTGAAGGGATTGATGCCCTGCGCAAGGCCCTCTTCGTTGACGTGCACGATGAGCTCGAAGCCGTGCTTGCGCGCCATCTCGTCGCGAAAGGCAATCATTTCCCGGAATTTCCAGGTGGTGTCCACGTGCAGCAGCGGAAACGGCGGCTTGGCCGGATAAAAGGCCTTCATGGCCAGGTGCAGCATCACCGAGCTGTCCTTGCCGATGGAATAAAGCATCACGGGGCGTTCGCATTCGGCGACGACTTCCCGCAGGATGTGGATGCTTTCCGCTTCTAGCCGTTGTAGGTGCGTCAGTCGGGTCATGAAAATCGGACGATGAAGTCCCGCCTGAGACCAGCCCCAGGGCGGTGGTGGACAGCGCACATTGTGGGCGAAGGACGCACAAACGCATATTTCAGGTAGTGCGTCGGACACTGCAGTTGGTTATAAGCAAGTCCGATGCCGGTTCCAAAACGGTCGGTTGTCAACCTCAGCCGAGCCACTGCGTTGATGGCGGTAGGCTTCTGGGCGGGGCGACCGCCGATAGCGGTCCTTCTTGCAAAAAGCAGACAGGACTGCCGCTCTACTTCACATAGAAACACAGTTCTTGTCTGTGAACCCGCAGTCTGACGCAGGCACAATCCTGCCGTAGGACGTTGTCATATCGAATCGGAGACACTTGTTGATTCCACTCGCCAAGCGAGATCGTAAGGTGCGCCTGCGGCGGCCTTGGATGAGCCTGGTGTTCTCGGTGCTTGTCGCTGGATGCGCCGTCGGGCCTGACTACCGCGAGCCCACGCTGGTGACGCCAGACAGTTGGAACACGCTTCCGGAGCAAGCAGTGCGCGCCGAGAGCGAGGATGCCTCGATCCTTGCCGCATGGTGGACCGTGTTCGAGGATCCGCTGCTTACGGAGCTCATCGAGCAGGCGCTCGCCAATAACAAGACGGTGGAGCAGGCGCGGGCGCGAGTCCTCGAGGCGCGCGCACGCCGCGGCGCGGCCGCAGGACCGTTCTTCCCGTCGATCGACGCCTCGGCAGGGGCGAGCCGCACGAAGTACGACGAGCGGATTGTGGTCCCGGAGGACGGGCTGGTCGCGCGCAATGATCGGGAGCTCTATACGGGAGGGCTCGATGCCAGCTGGGAGCTCGATCTGTTTGGCCGCCAACGCCGGGCGTTTGAAGCCGCGACCGCGACGCTCGGCGCGACAGAGGCGGAATTGCGCGACGCGCTGGTGACGCTGCTGGGCGATGTGGCCGTCAACTATACGGCCCTTCGAACCGCGCAAGCGCGCTTGGCGCTGGCAGAGCGCAATCTGGCAGCGCAATCGGAGCTGGTGGACATCACGCGATGGCGAGCAGAGGCTGGCCTTGCGACGGTGCTGGATGTGGAACAGGCCGAGACCAGCTATCAGCAGACTCGCGCCCAGATTCCGTTGCTCGAGTCGAGCCTCACGAATGCGCTCAATCGGCTCGCGGTGCTGACGGGTCAGATGCCGGGCGCGCTGCACGAGCGGTTGTCAGCCCCGGCTCCGATCCCGGTTGCACCCGACACTATCGTGGTGGACGTGCCAGCGGATGTCGTGCGGCGACGGCCCGACATCCGTGCTGCAGAACGCCGGCTTGCAGCGCAGAGCGCGCAGGTGGGCGTCGCGAAGGCGGCGCTGTATCCGTCTCTCTCGTTGAGTGGCTCGATCGGCCTGCAATCGCTCAGCGCGAGCGATTTGCTCGATGGCTCGCAAACCGACCGAGTGGGGCTGTCGCTGCGAATACCGCTGTTTGCGGGCGGCGCGTTGCGCGCGAACCTGCGGGCGCAGTATGCGGCGCTGGACCAAGCATTTGCCGCTTATGAGGCGGTCGTGCTTGCCGCTCTCGAGGAGGTCGAGAACGCGCTCGCTGCCTGGACGAGCGAGCAGCAACGTCGCCAGGCGCTCCTGCTTGCCGTCGATGCTGCTCGCCGGGCACGTGAGCTTGCTCTCGTGCAATACAACTCCGGCTTGGTCGACTTTCAGACGGTCGTGACCGCCGACCGTCAGCTCATTTCACTCGAGGACTCTCTCGCGGTGAACGAAGGGGAGCTCACTTCGAGCTTGATCCGACTCTACAAGGCCCTGGGCGGCGGCTGGTCCGTCTTCCCGGGCACCACTCGCTGATCATGGACACGGAAACCAAAGTAGAAGACTCGCAGCTTGCGCGGACATTTGGCCTGCAATTGCGGCAGCCGAAGCCATGGCGGCGTTGGCTGAAGTGGCTCGTGCTCGGCGCACTGGCATTGATCGTGCTGTTCTTCCTGCTCGGTCGAGACGGACGCGAGACGACACGCTATATCACTCAAGAGGTCACGCGCGGTGACCTGCGCGTCACGGTGACGGCAACCGGCAATCTGCAGCCGCGCAATCAAGTCGATATCGGCAGTGAGCTGTCGGGCACGATCCGCGAGGTGTACGTCGACGTCAACGACGAGGTCAAGGAAGGACAGGTGCTCGCGGTGCTCGACACGACGCGCTTGCTGGCGCAGGTCGCACAAGCGGAAAGCAATCTCGCCTCGGCGGAAGCGCGCGTGATTCAAGCAGAGGCCAGCGAGAAGGAGGCGCGTGCGAATCTCGCTCGTTTGTTGAAGGTGCGCGAGCTCAGCAACAACAAGCTGCCGTCGCAGCAGGATCTGGACGTGGCCGAAGCCGCAGTCGAACGCGCCAGAGGTGAAGTCGCCGCCGCGCGAGCCGCAGTCATGCAAGCGCGTGCCAACCTCGAAGCGATCAAGACCGATTTGAGCAAGGCGGAGATTCGTTCGCCGATCAACGGCGTCGTGCTCGTGCGTGCGGTCGAGCCCGGTCAAACGGTGGCAGCTTCCTTTCAAGCACCGGTCTTGTTCACGCTCGCTGAAGATCTGAAAAAGATGGAGCTGCAGGTGGCGGTGGACGAAGCGGATGTCGGCGCCGTGAAGGTCGGTCAGGAAGCGACGTTCACTGTCGATGCCTATCCGAGCCGCACTTTCTCGGCGCACATCACCGAGGTGCACTTTGCATCCAGCAATATGCAAAGCTCCAGCGGCGCGGGAAGCGGCGGCGCCAGCGCGACTTCCACCGGCGTCGTGACCTACGCAACGGTGCTCGAGGTCGACAACGAGGAGCTGTTGCTGCGGCCGGGGATGACGGCGACCGCGGAGATCGTGACCACGAGCATCGAGGATGCGGTGCTCGTGCCCAATGCCGCATTGCGTTTCACGCCGGAAGGTGTGCAGGTTCCGGGCGCACCGCAAACGGCAAGTCGCGGCGGCAATCCGTTCTCGGCAATGATGCCCAGATTTCGCGGTCCTACTAGACAACAAGCGAGCGCACAACGCATCGGGCGTGCGTGGACGCTCGAAGATGGCAAGCCCGCGCTGGTGCTGTTCCGCATCGGTGCGAGCGATGGACGCTTCACTGAGGTGTTGCCGCTGGAGCCCAATGCGAATCTCGGCAGATTGGACGCAAACGATCCGGCCGTTCAAGCCGCTCTGCGGCGCAAGCTCGAGCCCGGCATGCCTGTGATCATCGACGTTGAGATGGCGCAGCGACAATGAGAACCGTTCCTGGGACACCCGTTATCGAGCTGTCCCAAGTCACGAAGGTTTATGGAGAAGGCGAAGGACAGGTGCGCGCGCTACGCGGCATCGATCTCACTATCGGTGCAGGCGAGTTCGTGGCCGTCATGGGACCGAGCGGCTCGGGCAAGTCGACTTGCATGAACATCCTCGGATGTCTAGATACGCCCACATCGGGCACGTACAAACTCCTGGGCGTGCCAGTCGGGCAGCTCTCTTCCGATCAACGTGCCCTGCTGCGTCGCGAGTACCTTGGCTTCGTGTTCCAAGGGTTCAATCTGCTGAGTCGTACGACCGCGTTGGAGAATGTCGAGCTGCCGCTCATCTATCGCGGCATGCCCGCACAGGAGCGGCGGGCCCGCGCACGTCGTGCGCTGGCCGAGGTGGGACTGTCCGGTCGCGAAACCCATGTGCCCAATCAGCTGTCGGGAGGACAGCAACAGCGTGTGGCAATTGCGCGTGCCATCGTGACCGAGCCCAAGGTGCTCTTCGCGGACGAACCGACGGGCAATCTGGATACCGCCACCAGCATCGAGATCATGAAACTGCTTACCTCACTCAACGAGCAGCGCGGCATCACGATCGTCATGGTGACGCACGAGCCGGACATCGCCGTATGGACCCGCCGGATCGTGCGCTTCCGCGACGGCCTCATCGAAAGTGACGAGCAGAACGAGCCGCAACGAGTGGGCGAGCAGGTCGGATGATGATCGGAGGCTGGAGCCAGCACGCATCAACAACGCACGGCATGATGCAAGCACATCGAGTTGATGTAGACACAGGTCGAGTCCCGGATTGGGCCGAGAAAGGTTCCGGTCTTATGGCTCCAGCCCCGAGCCCCTTGTCCCAAGCCCTTCTCTGGGAATCGTGTCCATGTTCCTGAACGCCTTGCTACTCGCGCTGCGAGAGATTCGCCGCAATGTCCTGCGTTCCTCGCTCACGATCCTCGGGATCGTGATCGGCGTTGCGTCGGTGATCACGATGGTCACGATCGGCGAGGGCGCCACCGCGCAAGTGCAGGCGGACATGCAGAAGCTCGGCACGAACCTGCTGCAGGTGTTTCGCGGCCAAGGGTTTGGTGGTGGCGGGGCTCGTGGGGCTGCACCTCCTTTCACGCTCGATGATGTGCGCGCAATCGAAGAGGAGGTCACGGGCATCCGCGCCGTCGCGCCCACTTCGAACACGAGCGTGCAGGCGATCTATGGCAATGCCAATTGGTCCACTCAGGTCGTCGGCACGACCGACCAATACCTGGACGTGCGCGATTGGCCGCTGGCGAGCGGCCGCAATTTCTCCGAATCCGAGCTGCGCGCAGGTGCAGCCGTGTGCATTCTCGGCGAGACGATCAAGCAGGAGCTCTTCGGCAGTCAAGATCCGCTGGGCGCGAACATGCGGCTTGGCAAAGTGGCATGCCAAGTCATTGGCGTGCTGACGCCCAAGGGCCTGTCGGGATTCGGCCAGAATCAGGACGATGTGGTGCTCGTGCCGATACGCATGCTGCAGCGACGGCTGGTCGGCAACACGGATGTGAACGTCATCATGATCTCGGCGCGCGATACGGCATCGACCGCAAAAGTGAAAGCGGATGTCGAGCGCCTCATGCGTGAACGGCGCAAGATCCGCGAGGGCGCCGAGGACGACTTCAACGTACGCGACATGCAGGAGATCACCGCTGCATTCACCAGCTCTTCGCGCGTGATGACGACACTCTTGAGCGCTGTCGCTGCGGTGAGCCTTGTCGTCGGCGGGGTCGGCATCATGAACATCATGCTCGTGTCTGTCACGGAGCGTACGCGCGAGATCGGCATTCGGCTCGCGGTTGGTGCGATGGCAAAGGACGTGTTGCTGCAGTTCCTGGTCGAGTCTGTCACGCTGGCAGCGTTGGGCGGCATCATCGGCATCGTGCTCGGATTGACGGCGGGCATCTTGGCCAACAATGCCTTCAACGTGCCTTATGTGTTCAATCCCGGGATCATCCTGATCGCGTTCCTCTTCTCGGCGGCGGTCGGCGTCATATTTGGTTATTTCCCCGCGCGGCGTGCAGCACAGCTCGATCCAATCGAAGCGCTCCGGCATGAGTAAGAGGTGAGGGCGGGCGCCCCCTTCCTGACCTTCCCCCGCCTGCGCGGGGGAAGGAACCAGTAGCACCTCTTCTCGCCAGCTTTTCGGTAGCAGCTTCCCGCCGGTTTTCCGGTCGCACCTGCCTGCCAGCTTTTCAGCAGCAGCTTCCCGCCGGCGCCTGGCCGCCAGCTTTTCAGCAGTAGCTTCCCGCCAACGTTCCGGCGCCTCTACGTCGGCTATCCGACGCACCTCTTACGTTGTCCAGTGGCACCTCCTCACCCGTGTTGCCAATCCTCCCCGGCGCAGAGTGTGCTTTGATTCGTGGGTTACGGATGGCGCACGGTGCAATCGCGGGCAGTAAGCACGCGCGATGCATGCTGTTGCTGTAGCCTGTCACCGCTGCCTATGGTCTTTTTGTCGGTATGAGAAAGGTTGCCCTTGTGATCGTTGTTCTCCTGTGCACCGGATGCTCGACGTTGCCGAGCGGGCGAGGGTGGGGAGGAGAAGCCACGCTGACACCGTCTTGGTCGCGTGTCGGCACCGCTGCACGTGAGGCAGCGAGCGATCCTTGGGTGTGGGCACCGCTCGTCGGAGCAGCGCTGGTTCAGATCGACGATTGGGACCGGCGTGCTGCGGCCTGGGCCTGCAGGCATACGCCGGTGTTCGGCTCACAGTCGGACGCGGAGCGTTGGAGCGACGACTTGCGCGATGCTTCCGCTGCTCTGCACTACGTGACGATCGCTGTCATGCCCTCGGGTCAGACCGCGGGCGAATGGCTCTTGAACAAAGCAAGAGGCACACTGGTGCAAGTCGCGGCGGTGAGCGCAACTGCGAACCTGAACTCGCGCCTCAAAGACATCAGTGATCGCAGACGTCCGAACGGCTCTGACACGCAAAGCTTTCCATCCGGTCATACCTCTGCTGCGGCCGTGCACATGCGCCTGGCATCGGAGAACATGCATGCGCTCGATCTTGCGCCAGGCGTGACGCGAGCGCTCGACATCGGTTTCTATGCGCTGACGATCGGAACGTCGTGGTCGCGCATCGAGGCTGGTTATCACTATCCGTCCGATACCCTCGTCGGCATGGCGCTGGGCCATTTCCTCGCTTCGTTCGTCAACGGAGCATTCCTGGGCAACGATGCGCCTGTGCAAGTCGCCTTCCATGCGGCCGACGGCGGGGGATTGCTCAGCGTGAGCGTGCCACTACGTTGAAGCTCACTTTTGCTTCCACTTGATGCTGCAGCCCATGCTCGGGCGCTGCTCGATCGTCACCGGTTGGCCCGCGAGGACGGCATCGCACGCTGCGCGCAGATCGCTGCCGGTCACGGGAACGTTGTTGCCTGGACGGCTCGCATCGAACTGTCCGCGATAGACCAGCTTGCGCTCCTGATCGAACAGGAAGAAATCGGGCGTGCATGCCGCTTGATAGGCACGCGCGACCTCTTGGGTCTCGTCGAACAGGTAGGGGAACGTATAGCCCGCCGACTCGGCTTCTTCTGCCATGCCCTGCGGCCCGTCCTGCGGATGCGTTTCAGTGTCGTTCGATGCGATTGCGACCACGGCCAGCCCGCGAGGTTGGTACTCGCGGGCGAAACGTGCGAACTCGTGTCGGATATGCTTGACGTACGGGCAGTGATTACAGATGAAGGCGACGAGCAACGCGGGCGATGCACTGAAATCGTCTATGGAGACGATGTTGCCTTTGTAATCGGGTAAGCGAAACGCAGGCGCTTTGGTCCCAAGCGGCATCATGTTCGATTCAACGGCCATGATGAGCCTCGATCGTTGGGTAAGAGAGTGGAGATGACGCTTCTGCTATTGTACGACGGCACGCATGCGAGTCACGCGCTCTGCGCAGCAACATTTTCTGCTGCGCAAGTTTTGCAGAGCGTGACAGTGTCACAGGATGCAATTTCGCACGCGACTATGCTCCAATAAGAACTCTCTCGGGAACGACGAAGCTTTGCTGCGTTCCTCCCTCCAACGCTCACGATTACGGGTTGCAACATGTCTTCGCTCAATCTCATCTCGGAACATCGCTGCTTCGGCGGTACGCAACGTTTCTACGCGCACGAGTCGCGCGAGTGCCGATCGGAGATGCGCTTTTCGGTGTACATCCCTCCGCAAGCAGAGAAACGGCGCGTGCCTGTGCTGTACTACCTGGCGGGTCTGACGTGCACGGAAGAGACTTTCATGATCAAGGCGGGCGCGCAGCGGCTGGCGGCGGAGCTCGGCATCATGCTCGTCGCGCCGGACACGAGTCCCCGTAAGACTCGCTACCCGGGCGACGACGAGAGTTGGGATTTCGGGCTTGCGGCAGGCTTTTACGTCGACGCGACAGAAGAGCCCTGGTCGCAGAGCTATCGCATGTACAGCTATGTGACGCGTGAGCTGCCCGAGCTCGTGAACTCGCTCGGCGTCGCGCTGGAAGACAGGCAAAGCATCTTCGGCCATTCCATGGGCGGACACGGTGCCTTGGTGATCGCCCTCAGGAACCGAGACAAGTATCGTTCCGTGTCGGCTTTTGCGCCAATCAGCGCACCCATGCAGTGCCCGTGGGGTCAGAAGGCGTTTACTGGCTATCTCGGTCCCAATCGCGAAGCCTGGCGCGCGTATGATGCCTCGGAGCTGCTTGCAGCCGAGCGCTACCACGACACCATCCTGGTCGATCAGGGCACGGCGGACAAGTTTCTGACCGAGCAATTGAAGCCAGAGCTGCTCGAGGAGGCTTGTCGCAAGTCCGGAACGCAGCTGACGCTGCGGCGACAGGAGGGCTACGATCACGGCTATTATTTCATCTCGACGTTCATCGCAGACCACATGAAACATCACGCCGAGCGCCTTGTCTAAAGGCGCAGCGTAGCTCCTGCTGCGATACCTAGGGACGCCGCTGCTCGCAGCGGCGTCCTCGTTTACGACCACGAACTCGGGATCGCCTTCTCGACTCTTTGAATGCCGCCATCGCACAAGCTTCCGGGTTGGCTGTTGCTCATCGGCGCGATGACCGCCGTCGGGCCGGTCACGATCGACATGTACCTGCCAGGGTTTCCCGCGATCGAGCAGGATCTCGCCGCGCAGGGTGTCGAGAAGACGATGTCGGCGTACCTGATTGGTATCGCGCTCGGACAGCTCGTCTACGGGCCGCTGAGTGATCGCTTCGGACGCAAGCCGCCTCTGTACGCGAGCTTCGTGCTCTACGCGCTAGGGTCCATCGGCTGCATGTTGTCGTCGAGCATGTCCATGCTGATGGGCATGCGTGTGCTGCAAGCGTTGGGTGCCTGCGGCGGCATGGTGATAGGGCGAGCGATCGTGCGCGATCGCTGTGAGCCGCACGAGGCCGCGCGTGCATTCTCGATCTTGATGGCGATCGTGGCATTTGGCCCGATCCTGGCGCCCAGCGTTGGTGGCGTCGTCGTGACGGCATTCGGATGGCGTGGCGTGTTCGCGTTTCAGGCGCTGCTCGCGGTCGTCCTTCTCATTGCGATGCATGTCGTGCTGGTCGAGGAGCGGGCCACACGCAGCGCACGACCCTTGAGTCTTCCCATGGTCGCGCTCGACTATCACACGCTGATTCGTGATCGCGCGTTCATCGGCTACACGCTCGCAGGTTCGTTCGGCATGGCGGCGCTGTTCGCCTATGTGACGGGTGCGCCCACGGTGCTGATCGAGCGTTACGGCCTGTCGCCGCAACAGTTCGGATGGCTGCTTGCCGCGAACGGCTTCACTTTCATGGCTGCAAGCCGTCTCAATATCGTCGCGCTCCGTAAACAAACGCCTGAGCAGCTGCTCGAGCGTACCGTGTGGGTGCCGAGCCTCATCGGACTTGGATTGGTGGCGCTGACGCTCGCCTTCGAGGTGCCGCTGTGGCTGTTCGTTGTGCTGCAGCTCTCGTTCTTCGTGGCCGTTGCTCGTATCACGCCGCAAGCAGCAGCGCTTGGCTTGGGCCCATACGCCCACATCGCCGGCGCCGCCTCGGCCATGATGGGGGCGTTACAATCGACGATTCCGATGCTGGTCGGATTTGCGCTGGCCTACTTCAACGACGGTGAGCCAGCGACGCTTGCCGTCATGATGAGCATCGGTGCGCTCGGCAGCGGTGTCATGTACGAGTGGGCGATCCGGAAACCGCATCGCGCGCAGGACCCCGGGTCAGCCTGATCTGACCAAGCGCGCTCGTGTGAACATCGGCCTCTAGTTGGCCGCGCGCTCGTTCTCCTCGACGATCTCGATCGTGTGCGTCAGCTCGGCGGTCTTCGCCAGGATGGCGCTTGCGGAGCAATACTTATCGGCCGATAGCGCCACCGCGCGCTCGACTTTCTTGGGATCGAGCCCGCGTCCCGTGACGATGTACTTGAGCGCAATCTTGGTGAAGACCTTCGGATCAGTCTGAGCACGCTCTGCTTCGATCTCGATCACGCAATCCGTGACGCGTTCGCGTCCGCGCTTCAAGATCATCACGACATCGAATGCAGTGCATCCACCCAAGCCCAGCAGCAGCATCTCCATCGGTCGAAAGCCGAGGTTGCGTCCACCGAGCTCGGGCGCGCCATCCATGATGACGCTATGTCCCGATCCGGACTCGCCGAGGAACGTGACGTTTTCGATCCATTTGACGCGGGCGTGCATAGCAGGTGCTGGGCTCTGGGCTACAGGGGCGGAATATTACACGCCGCCGCAGCCCAGGTGTTTGCCCAGGTGCTTGGCAGTGGTCGAGACTATTCGGGGCTTGGGGCTTGGTCTGAAGATTACACGCCGCCGAAGCACAGGTACTTGATCTCTAGATACTCCTCGAGACCGTACTTCGAGCCCTCGCGACCGAGTCCGGATTCTTTGATGCCGCCGAACGGCGCGACTTCTGTGGAGATGATTCCTTCGTTGATGCCTACGATGCCGCACTCGAGCGCTTCGGCAACTCGCCAGACACGTTGGATGTTCGTGCTGTAGAAGTAACCGGCCAAGCCGTACTGGCTTGCGTTGGCGAGACGAATGACTTCTTCTTCCGTCTCGAAGCGCACCAACGGGGCGACTGGCCCGAAGGTCTCTTCTCGCATCGGCAACGCGTCCGGTGCTACATCAGTGAGTACGGTGGGTGTGAAAAACGTCCCAGGTCCTGAAAGACGTTGACCGCCTGTCAGTATGCGCGCTCCGCGCGACAGGGCATCGCTTACGTGTCGCTCGACCTTTTCGATCGCGCGCTCGTCGATCAGTGGCCCCATCTGCACGCCTGGCTCCAAACCATTGCCGACCTTCATCTCCGCAGCGATTTCGGCCAAACGCTCGGCGAATCGATCGTAAATACCGCTTTGCACGTAGATCCTGTTGGCGCACACGCACGTCTGGCCGGCATTGCGATACTTCGACGCGACTGCGCCGCGCACGGCCGTCTCGAGATCGGCATCGTCGAACACGATGAATGGCGCATTTCCGCCGAGCTCGAGCGAGAGCTTCTTCACCGTAGGTGCACATTGCGCCATGAGCAGCTTGCCGACAGCGGTCGAGCCCGTGAAGCTCAGCTTGCGTACGAGGGGGTTGCTTGTGAGCTCCTCGCCGATCGGCTGTGCCGCTCCAGTGACGACCGAGACGACGCCATCCGGAACGCCGGCTCGCTGGGCCAACACGCACATCGCGAGCGCAGAGTAGGGCGTGAGCTCGGAAGGCTTGATGACCATGGTGCAGCCAGCAGCCAATGCCGGCGCGACCTTGCGTGCAATCATCGCCGCTGGAAAGTTCCACGGCGTGATGGCCGCGCATACCCCGACCGGCTGCTTCAACACCACGATGCGCTTGTCGCGAGCGTGGCCTGGAATCACGTCGCCGTAAGCGCGTTTGCCTTCCTCGGCAAACCATTCGAGAAAGGCCGCGGCGTACGCAATCTCATTGCGGCTTTCCGCGCGCGGCTTGCCCTGCTCGATCGTCATGAGAACGGCCAGGTCTTCCTGGTGCGCCATCATGAGGTCGAACCACCTGCGCAAAATCTGTGCGCGCTCCTTGGCCGTTCTGGCGCGCCAATCGGGCAGCGCTCGGTGTGCAGCTTCGATGGCACGCCGCGTTTCGGCCGCGCCCAGGTTGGGCACGGTTCCGATCACCGCGCCGGTCGCGGGGTTCACGACCTCGATCACCTCTCCCCGTTCGGATTCTTCCCAATGTCCGGCGACGAAGGCCTGCTCTCGGAACAGGCTCGGATCTTTGAGCGGAACAGATAAGGAACGAACGGCACTCATGATGTCCTCACATGCAAACCTTGCGACCGGCGTAGCTCGATGCGCCTGGCCGTCTCGAATGCAATCGCTCAGTCGTCGACGAGTTCCTGACCCGGGAAGAGCGTCTCATTGAAACCGAAGTTCCTTAAGTCCCGAATCCGCATCGGGTAGAGGATCCCATTCAGATGGTCCACCTCATGTTGCACGACGCGGGCATGGAAGCCGCTGACTGTGCGATCGATTGGGCGGCCGTACTCGTCGTAGCCGCGGTAGCGCACTCGTACGTAACGCGGCACGAGACCGCGCATGCCCGGGATCGACAGGCAACCTTCCCAACCCTCTTCCATCGTCGCGTCGAGCGGATCGACGACGGGATTGATCAAGATCGTGTACGGCACTTCCTCAGCCTGGGGGTACCGCGGATTCCTGCTCACGCCGAAGATCACGACTTGCCGCGAGACGCCAATTTGTGGCGCTGCGAGCCCCGCGCCGTTCAGCGCCGCCATGGTGTCGCGCATGTCTTGGAGCAGCGCGTGCAGCTCTGACGTATCGAACGATTCGACCGGCTTCGCCTTCTGCAGCAGCCGCGAATCGCCCATCTTCAATACTGTTCGAACAGCCATACGTCCCTCATCTACAGCCTACAGCCCCAGCCTACAGTCTAGAATGACCGCATGACACCTCATATCGTCATTCTCGCAGCGGGGGATTCCTCGCGACTCGGCCGACCGAAGCAGCTCGTCAAGCTGGGTGGGAGGCCGGCGTTGCACATCGTGGTCTCGCGCGCGGTCGCGGTCGCTGGCAGCAGCGTCACGGTGGTGCTCGGTGCGCATGCTGCAGAGATCACCCCTTTGCTGTCCAAGACCTCCGCTTCCTGGGTCTTGAATCGCGAATGGCAGGAGGGGATCGCATCCTCGATACGTGCTGGGCTCGCAGCCTTGCCGCCCGCATGCGAGGCGGTGTTGATCCTGCTCGGCGATCAAGTGGCCGTCACGAGTGACGACTTGCGACGTCTGATCGACGCTTGGCGCGGCCTCGACACGACACCCGCGGCTGCTGTGTACGACGGTCATGGGGGTGTGCCTGCGATCTTTCCATATTTTTGTTTCAGCGATCTTGCTCAGCTACGTGGGGATCAGGGCGCACGCAGGGTTCTCGAGCGCTATCGGGATCGGTTGGTCACGGTGCCCATGCCGAATGCGGCGATTGATCTTGATACACCGGAGCAGCTCGAGGATCTGACTCGACGGTTCCGCGAATGAGGATTGGCCCTCCGGCCGCAGCGCGCTCCCAGAGCGTATCAGCCCACCCAAGGAACTGTTTGACGATTGAGGTTGTGCGTGTGACGCACAGGCAGCCTCCGGTTTGCGCCCGGAAACTATCGTCGTGCTGGGCCGTTTGCCACATACGGGCGAGGCGCAACACGGCCATCACGACGAGGACGATTCATGACCCCCCTCATCGAGTTCTTTAGCGAATACTTGGTGCCCATCCTGGTGCTGATCGCCGTGGCGCTCGCGTTGACGATTTACATCTTTCGTCGTCGCAAATTCGACCGCGGCTACCAGAAGGGCTCTGCTGCCAATCCGCGTAAAGTACGTAAGCAGAATCCGCCCGACGAGTGGAGTCGCAGTCATTGACCAGGAGCACAGCCCGGGCTTGCTTAGAACAGCGCGTCCGCTGCGACTTCAGTCTGTCGCTTGCTAGACCTCAGGTGAGTAGGCTTGCGTAGCCTGCGGTACTGACCCGGCGCGGTCTTTCGCCAGCGCTTAAAGGCCTTGGCGAACGCCGTTTCAGAGATGTATCCCACCCGGGCCGCTATTCTCGCGACGGGCTCGTTCGACTCCCGCAGGAGTTTTGCAGCCAGGTCCATCCGCCAACGCGTGAGATAAGTGAGCGGCGGTTCGCCTACGAGCTCCGAGAAACGTTTCGCGAACGCCGCGCGTGACATGGCCACCGAGCGGGCCAGCGATTCGACACTCCAAGGTACGTGCGGCGCGTTGTGGATGGACGTCAGTGCTCTTCGAATCTGCGGATCACGCAGCGCACCGATCCAACCGGCTGTCTCGCTTGGCTGCTTGCGCAGCCAGCTGCGGACGATGTAGACGAACAAGGTCTCGACGAGATGCGGCAAGACGGCATCTGTGCCGATTGCACGGCGTTCGCTTTCCTTGAGGATGAGCTGCACGAGCAGCGCAAGCTCATCGTGTGAATCTTCCGGCGCACGGGAAAAATGAATGACGGGCGGCAGTAGCAAGAGCAAGGGGTGGGCTGCTTCCTGCGAGAGCTCATACGTGGCTGAAACGATCTCGGTCGTTTCGGTAAGCGAAGACGAGAGGCTGCGAGATGACGGCAGCGCTCGTGATTTCACAATCTCGTTACGAGACGATTGCAGGTCGAGCATTGCACGATCGGAAGCAAGCGTGTGCGCATCGCCGTGCGCGAGCAGCACGAGCTCGCCTGAGCTCAAAGGAAGGATCTCATCGCCACGTCTCAGCCAACACACTCCACGTTTCACAATGTGAACGATGGCATGTGCCTGTGCCTCGACGTGTATGCCCCATGGGCGGACGAACGCGCGCGCACCCGAGACATGTGCGGCAAGGTTCGTCATCTTCAGTACGTTCGAGAAGACATCCATGAACGCATCTCGCATCGCGGAGGGGCCAACGCGCTGCGCACGTTGCACGCTCACCGAGCGCTCCACCTACGCAGGCCGGGCCGGCTAAAGCTTGGCACGATTCCGTTGCGCATTCAGATATCTGATGAGGAACAAGACTGTTTCGAGCTGGTCACGAATCGCGGCGTCATATAAGCCGCTCCGTGCTTCCGTTAGCCGACATGTTCAGATAATTTCTCGCGACCTTTCCAATGATTGATGTTCTCGATATACGAGAGGATTGCCATGAAGCTGTATTACGCTCCAGGTGCTTGCTCGCTTTCGCCGCACATCGTGCTGCGTGAGGCGGGTTTCGAGTTTTCCTTGGAGAAGGTGGACATGAAGACACGGACGGTCGTGAGCACGGGCACACCGTTTGCGGATATACATCCGAAAGGCTATGTACCCGTCCTGGAACTGGATAATGGCGAGCGACTGACGGAAGGGGCGGTCATCGTTCAATACCTCGCCGATCAGAAGCCCGCCTCAGGCTTGCTTCCTCAGCCGGGGACGATGGAGCGGTATCGAGTCCTCGAATGGCTCAATTACACGACGAGCGAGCTGCACAAGTCCTTCACGCCCTTGTTTCGTCCCCATCTGCCGCTGGATGACTGGCGCAAGGCTGCTCGCGAAAAGATTGCGAGTTGTCTTGCTTGGGTGAACAGCGAGATCGGTGAACGCCCCTATCTCATGGGGGAGCAGTTCACCGTCGCAGATGCCTATCTGTTTACAGTCGTGAACTGGACGAATGCCGTAGGGATCGATTTGGCACAGTGGCCGAACTTGGCACGCTATCACGCGCGTGTGGCGGCACGACCTCACGTGCAGGCGGCGCTGCAAGCCGAGGGCATCACGGTGAAGACCGTAGCGTGAAGGCTTTCCGACCGGCGATCCGCTACGGACGCCGGTCCCCGCAATTGACCCCGACCGACTCGAGCGCATCCATCAGCATGGAAGCGGTGAATGGCTTGACGAGCACGCCTACACGCGAGTCGCTGGAAAAGCGCTCGCGAATCTCTCTTTCGCTACGTCCGCTCGCGATCAAGATGGGCACATCGTTCCGCAAGCTGTGCAGCTCAGCGGCGAGCTCCGCTCCGGGGCGATCCGGCAATCCGAGGTCGATGATCACGGCCGAGAGCTCTTCGCCCACTTGGCTGAAGATGCGCAGAGCCTCGGCTGCCGTACCCGCCTCATCTACGGTAAAACCTACATCCTCGAGTGCATCGACAGCAAACATGCGCACGAGGAGCTCGTCTTCGACTATCAATATCCGCATGGCATGGCCCGATTGATGTTCGCATAGTACGGCAAGCTCGCTTCATGCGCGGCCTTGGAGGTTTGTCATAGGAAATGGCTTACGCCTGCATGAGGGACTAGCTGACGTCGCTCCGGTACAGCGCTTTCGCGCGCAGCCGTTCCTGCCAGTAAGATACCGACGATGTGCGAGTGAGGGGAACTTTGGCTTTAATGGCGCATTGCGGTTGTTCCGACGAGACCAGCCCAGCAGCGTTGTCGCGAAACGTGCGACGTCCGTCTAGCGGTCGATCGACATGAGTTTGGATATCAAGGGCCCAGTCGCCCATCAGCTCCGCGTGCTCATCGTCGAAGACGAAACCCTCATCAGCCTTCACCTGCAAAGATTGTTGCAGGACCTAGGCCACCACGTGAGCGGGATCGCGCCTTCGCTGCGCACTGCGTTGGCGTTTGCTGCGGGTACGCCGACTGATCTGGCAATCGTCGATATCGGCCTCATCGGTGACGGAGGCGACGGGATCGATACGGCTGCGGCGCTTTTCAACCGCTATGGGATTCGATCCTTGCTGATCTCCGGTGCCTCGTTTGCGGAGTTCGGCGATCGCATCGAGCGTGCACGACCGCTTGGCCTGCTCACGAAGCCGTACACAGAACAAGATGTCGCGGATGCGCTCAATAGAGCGATCGAGCAGCTGCGGGGTGCTTAGATTGTAGCCTCAGGCGCCTAATCCCTTCCGCGCGGCTCGCTCTCGGCACTCAATCCGACCGCAAATCCTCTGCTGGGTACGATGCCGAAGTTGGTCATCGTGGCTGGAAACTGGTCCAATCCCTGCGCACGCATCAACTCCATTGACGCCTTTTGCATTTCCCGCTCACGCGTAAACACCTCTTCCAATCGCGCGAGTTGTTCGGGTCTTAAGCTGGACTGCAACGCGCTCAGCACTCGCTCGTGCGCCTGCTCGTGCGATTCGAGCCACTTCACCGGGTCCATCGGGGCGGCCCTGCCCATTGGCGTGAAAGCATCGAGCTCCGCGGCAGTCGCTCTCAGCTCCTGCGTCTGCCGGCGCCGCTCGTCGATGAGCGCATCCAGCAGCGCCTGCGATTGCTGCTGATCGAGCGGCACGCCAGCCATGGCGAGCTCTGATTGCAGCGCTGCGGCGCGGTGCCGCTCGGCCAGTGTATCTCGGTACGTCTGCCAGCGTTGACGAACCTCCGGCCCGAACTGCATCTCGATCTCTTCCTGCTGACGCTGATGACCCTCCTGCAACGCCTGCTGTGCCCGCTGTGGGTCGCTGCCGTCGAACAGCACGTCCTGCATCAGGCTGATTTGTGGATCCGCGAGCAGGTCGAGGAAGCGCTCGGTTTCTTCGGCGGACAATCCGAGCGCCTCGCGCAGGCCCGGATGCGCCTTTGCCATGAAGGCTCGCTGTTGTCTGCGCATCGCCTCGCGGTACTGTGGGTCCTGCAACAGCTCGCGGCGGCGATCGAGTTGCGCGCGCATGCGTGCCTGCATCTCACGCACGCGTTGCTCGACAGCCGGCTCGGCTTCGTTCTCTGCAACGGAGCTCGTCTGAGGGGCAGGGGTGGTCTCGGCGTTCGTTGTGGCAGGCGTGACGGCAGGTTCGTGAGGTGACGTGAACGGATTGACTGACCACGCATTTGGTGCGTCGCTTGCTTCGTGTGAGCGTGCCATTCGTTCGAGCTGCGCAATGCGCACTTCCAGTGTCGCGGCGCGCGCACGCTCGTCGCGCAGCTCGCGTACCAAGTGCATGCAGACGAGCGAGGCGACGATCGTGGTTAGCCCCAACACCAGCACAGCCTTGCGCATGGTCCTCCTCCCGAGAGACGCCTGGTCCGACGCCGAGTCATTCTTGTTTGCTTGCGAGCTCCTCGCGCAGCTCGAGTATTTTGCGCTTGATGATGGCTGTGTTCTGCGGACCCATGCGAATAAGCAATTTCTGCCCCGCCGAGCGGTTCTCGAGCGATGGATCCGCATACTCGTAGAACATCCCAGGCTGCGTCAGCTCGATCGGAGCTCGGATCTCAGGTGTCTCGAGCAGATGATCGATGACTTCGATCAGCCGGTCGTTGAAGTAGCCGTCCGGGTAGCCGAGATCGGCATATGCTTGCTGCAGGAGCGGATAGTAGCGGCGATAGAGCCTAACGAGCTGTTGCGTATCCGCCTTCTCGAACAGCGATACGAGCGGCGTGTAACGCGCAAAATTTTTCTCGTCCAGAGTGATGACCTCGCCCTCGGACTTCACGAGGAACTCGCCGCTCATCGGCTTGAGCGGCCACATCTGAACGGCAGCCTTCTTGCGCGGGAGATTGTCGATCGTGGCGACTGTATGCCGGATGATGCTTTTCGGCACCAAGTACTGCTCGAGCGGACGTCCGAATGCTTCTACCAGCGCCTGTTGCAGCGAAGGATCGCTCTCCTCGATCGTTGGCAGCGGTTCCTCGCTTTCGGCTGTGGGCTCGATCGGATGCTTGATGACAGGTTCCGATTCGACCGGCTCGACAGGGGCCTGTTGTTGCGCCTGCGGCTCGGACTGCGGCGCTCGCTCCCGATAGCCATAGTACAGTGCCGCACCAATTGCGACGACCACCGCGATCGGAATGGCGTACCAGATCCAATTCTTGGTTTCCTCGTTCACGACGACCCCCTGAGCCCGACGGCCGGCTGCATTGAAGCACCGTAGGATGGTCCGGAGCTCGTCGCGGTGCAAGCGTTAGTAGGCAGGAACAGGAAACCGGCTCAGAGCATGCGCTTAGGTGAAGCTCACTACATAGCCAGCCACGCCGTCCGCACGATGAGCAGGGAAACCACTACGATGAAGACCTTGCGCACCAAGGTGCTGCCGCCGCGGAATGCCAGGCGCGTGCCGACGATCGCACCTGCGACGTTACAAGCCGCCATAGCAAGCCCGACATGCCAGAACACATGTCCGTGCCAAGCGAAGTAGGTCAACGCTGCGCCATTGGCGACCACATTCAGAACGCGCGCGTTCGCGGCCGCGTGGAGAAAGTCGTACCCATAACAGCGCACGAACACGAACATTAGAAAGCTACCGGTGCCCGGACCAAAAAAACCGTCGTAGAACCCGATCGCAGCGATGGCCAGCGCACCGATCAAATGATGTTGTCCGCTGAATTCGCGCGGTGTGTGTTCGGTACCGAAGCTCTTGCGCGTGAGCGTGTAGATCAAGACGGCGCAGAGCATCACGGGAACGAGCGGCCGGAAGATCTCCGCTGCTACACGCGTCGCCAAGAATGCGCCGCTCACCGAAGCGAGCAGGACATAGACACTGAGCGGCAGCAACGCTCGCCAAGGAATGGCGACTTTGCGCGCGTATCGCCATACCGCGCTCGTCGTTCCGAAGATGCCGGCGAGCTTGCTCGTGCCGAGCAAGGTTGGCGGCGCGGCGTTCGGGTACGACGCGAACAGTGCAGGCACTTGCACGAGCCCGCCGCCGCCGACCATCGCATCGACCAAGCCAGCAACGAACGCAGCTACGAGAACGACGATGAGCTCGACTGGAATGTCCACCGCACCGAAACCGTGTCGCTAGGAGGCGCGCAAGCATACACGTGGACTGGGGGCTGAGGGCGGAGGGCGGGGGACTGTAGATAAGGGGGGTGCGCGGCGCATACCCCCTCCCGGCCCTCCCCGCTGCGCGGGGGAGGGATCATGTCCTGCTACCCTGCGGTGGAGGGATCACCTTCTGTCACCACGCGGGGGAGGGATCATGTTCTGCTACCGCGCCGGGAAGGGATCACGCACTTCGCACTTCCCCTATCGCGCGCCACCGCAGCTCCAATCTCCAGCCCCGAGCCCCCAGCTTATATAAAAAGATCCTGCAGCAGATCCTTGTTACCAGGCGTCACGGCATAGCGATCGAAATCCGTGACACCGGCCGCTCTCAGCACGTCTTCGTCTATGAAGAACTGGCCGGTGCACGTCTGCGCATCGCGTGTGAGAATCTCGTATGCGGCATCGGCCACTATCTCGGGAGTGCGACCGCGCTTTGGGTCGGCGAAGGGAATGACATCGAGCGCTGCGGTTGCGATCACCGTGCGGGGCCAGAGCGCATTGACCGCGATCCCGATCGGACGGAGCTCTTCCGCCATGCCGAGCACGCACATGCTCATGCCGTACTTCGCCATCGTGTACGCAAGATGAGGCGCGAACCAGCGCGGCTCCATGTTCAGCGGCGGCGAGAGATTCAAGATGTGCGGGTTGCGACCTGCCTCGGCAGAAGCCTTCAGATACGGCAGACACGCCTGAGAGCAAACGAACGTGCCTCGCACATTGACGTCGAACATCAAATCGAAGCGCTTGATCGGCGTACCCGCGGTGCCGCTCAAGTAGATGGCGCTGGCATTGTTCACCAGGATGTCGATGCCGCCGAAATGGTCCGCGCAGCGCTGCACCGCCCGTGCGACTGCCTCCTCGTCACGGATGTCCACTTGCAACGCCAGCGCGCGGCCGCCTGCTTCCTCGACCTCGCGAGCCGCCGTGTGAATCGTGCCAGGCAGCTTGGGATGCGGCTTATCGGTCTTGGAGGCGATCGCGATATTCGCCCCATCGCGTGCAGCGCGCTTGGCAATCGCCAGCCCGATGCCGCGCGAGGCCCCAGTGATGAACAAGGTTTTGTTCTTGAGCATGACGAGAGGGTAAAGGAAGCGCGCGCCACTGGCTACGGTGGCCTGCACGCAGCACGACACCCTCGTCTATCGGTAACGGCTCATGATCTGCTCCAACGCCGCTGCGCCGGGAGTCAAGACCTCGTACGGCAATTGGTTGATGGGCGTGTCGGTCGTGCCGTTCACTTCGTGGAAGTCGCGACCTTTTTCGTCAATGTAGATGAGGCCGGTCACGTACTCGCCCTTGGCGAGCCTATCGCGCAGATAGTTGTATGCCTTGCCGCGACGGGTCGGATCGTAGCGCTCATCGAGCTTGCGCAGCACGATGCGACTGCCGTCGTGCATGGTCACGGGAATCGCCTCGCCAGGCGAATACTGGATCGTGATCTCTTGCGCGGGTGGCACAAAATCGGCGTGCACGACCTCGTCGTAGTGCTCGCGAACGAAGCGGTAACTCTTCGTCGAGCCCTCGTGATCGTTGAACGTGACGCAGGGCGAGAGCACGTCGATGAGCGCAAAGCCTTTGTATTTCAGACCGGCTTGAATGAGCGGCACGAGCTGCTGCTTGTCGCCGGAAAAGCTGCGCGCGACAAAACCTGCTCCGAGCGTCAGCCCGGCGACGACGGGATCGATGGGAGGCTGTAGATTTTCTTCTCCTCGCTTCGTCTTCGAGCCGATATCGGCGGAGGCGGAGAACTGTCCCTTCGTCAAACCGTACACCCCGTTGTTCTCGATGATGTACAGCATGTTGATGTTGCGCCGAATCGCATGTGCGAACTGCCCGAAGCCGATGGACAAGGTGTCGCCGTCCCCGGAGACTCCGATGTAGTACAGGTCTTTGTTGGCCGCGATCGCGCCTGTGGCGATCGACGGCATGCGCCCGTGCACGGAATTGAAGCCGTGGCCGCCGCTCACGAAGTATGCGGTCGTCTTCGACGAGCAGCCGATGCCTGAAAGCTTCACGACCTGCTCAGGGCGGATCGACAAGCCCCAGACAGCCTCTATGATCGCTGCGGTCACCGAATCGTGTCCGCAGCCCGCGCAGAGCGTGGACATGACGCCTTCGTAATCGCGGCGTGTAAGGCCCAGTTCATTCTTGGGCAAGCTCGGATGCGCGACTTTGGGTTTGGGGATGAAGCTCATGGTGTACGGCTCAACGAGAGAGGTCGCGTTCAAGCGCGCCCAGCCGATACATCGGCGAAGCGTTCGACGGGCTCGCCCAAGCCGGCGAGCACGCCGTCCACGACCACGCTGGAGGGAATGGGCAGACCCGAGTAGTGCAGGATCGATCGCAGCTTCGCTTTGTCTACGCTCGTTTCGAGCGTCAGCAAGCTGCGTAGCTGCGCGTCGCGGTTCTGCTCGACGACGAACACGAGCGAGTGCGCAGCGAGGAACTCCTCCACTTCTTCCCCGAACGGGAAGGCGCGCACACGCATGTAGTCCGCGCGGATGCCACGGCGCTTCAATAGGTCCAGCGCCTCGCGCACTGCGCCGTCGCAGCTGCCGATCGACACGATGCCGAGGTCGTGCTCGTTGCGCCCCTCGAATACAGCGGAGGGGACGAGCTTCTTGGCCGTGTCGAACTTGCGCTTCAGGCGATCGAGCACGATCTGGTACTCGGTCGAGTCCTCCGTGTACGTGCCGAACTGCGAATGGCCGGAGCCACGCGTGAAGTACGCGCCTTTCGGATGAACACCCGGCAGCGTCCGATACGGAATACCGTCGCCATCTTTGTCTAAGAAGCGGTAGAACTTGTCCAGTCGTTCGATCTCTTCCTTGCTCAAGACCTTGCCGCGATCGGGACGGTACGAGTCATCCCACTTAAGGACCGGGCACATCCAATCGTTCATGCCGATGTCCAGATCGCTCATGACGAACACGGGCGTTTGCAGACGCTCGGCCAGATCGAACGCTTGGACGGACAGATAGAAGCACTCTTCGGGGCTGTTCGGGAATAGCAGCACATGACGCGTATCGCCATGCGAGGCGTATGCCGCGAGCAGGATGTCGCATTGCTGCGTGCGTGTCGGCATGCCGGTCGATGGTCCCACGCGTTGCACGTCGAAGATGACTGCCGGAATCTCAGCGTAGTACGCGAGCCCGATCAGCTCGTTCATGAGCGAGATGCCAGGCCCGCTCGTCGGCGTGAATGCTCGCGCACCATTCCAGGAGGCGCCGAGCACCGCGCCCAGCGCTGCGAGCTCATCCTCGGCTTGTATGATCACGTAGTTGCGTTTGCCGGTGACCGGATCGACACGCCACTTCTGGCACAGCGCCTTGAACGCATCCATGAGAGAGGTCGACGGCGTGATCGGATACCACACGCCCACGGTCGCGCCGGCATACAGGCAGCCGAGCGCCGCAGCTGTGTTGCCGTCGATCATGATGTAATCGGCCGTCTTGTTCATGGGCGCAATGCGCAGCGGCAGCGGGCACGCGAAGTGCTCCTTTGCGTACGCATATCCCATCTCGAGCGCCCTCACGTTGGAATCGAGCAGATCCCGCTTCCTGCCGTAGGTTTCGCCGAGCATCGTCCGCATGATGTCGAGGTCGATGTCGAGCAGCGCGGCCAGGGCGCCCGCGTACATGATGTTCTTGAGCAGGATTCTGGCGCGCACGCCCTGGAACGTCTCGTTGCACATGCGCGCGAACGGCATGCCGAAGATCGTGATGTCGTCGCGCTTGAGCAGCGCCGGCCGCGGCCACGTCGAGTCGTAGATCAAGTATCCGCCCGGGCTGACTTCCTTCAGATCCTTGGCGTACGTCTCCGCGTTCATCGCAACCATGATGTCGACGCGCCCGGAGCGGGCGACATAGCCGTCGCGACTGACCCGAATCTCGTACCACGTCGGCAAGCCCTGAATATTGGACGGGAAATAGTTCTTCCCCATCACCGGAACACCCATTCGGAAGATGGACTTCACGAGCAGGGTGTTGGCGCTCGCCGAGCCGGTCCCGTTGACGTTGGCGAGCTTGATGACGAAGTCGTTCACGCGCTCTTGCGAGTCTGCGGGCTGAAGCATGATGGGTGGGTCTCGTCGATCGCGTACGGAATCTTGATCTTGGACTTTTGCATGTCCCAGGCTGCGGTCGGACAGCGCTCGGCGCACAGTCCGCAGTGCACGCAGAGGTTCTCGTCCTTCACCATCACCCGCCCTGTCTGCTTGAGCGGGACGGAGACGAACAGCGGCTGCGCGGCATTCATTGCAGGGGCCTTCAGACGCGTACGCAGCTCGTCCTCAGGGCCGTTGGCGGTGATCGTCAGACAATCGACCGGGCAGATATCGACACACGCATCGCATTCGATGCACAGGTTTGCATCGAACACGGTTTGTATATCGCAGTTCAGACAACGCTGCACCTCTGCGGCAGTTTGCTCGGGCGTGAAGCCGAGTTCGACTTCGATGTCGACCTTCTTAAAGCGCTCCTTCAGGTCGACATGAGGCATCAAGCGTCGCTCGATCGGGTTGTACTCGTTCTTGTACGCCCATTCGTGCAGCCCCATCTTGCGGCTGGACAGCTTGAGCGTGGGCGGCAGGCGTTCGCTGACGGGCAGTCCCTGGCAATACTTGTGAATGGAAATTGCTGCCTGATGGCCGTGCTCCACGGCCCAAATGATGTTCTTCGGCCCGAAGGCAGCGTCACCGCCGAAGAACACGTTCGGCAACGTCGACTGGAGCGTGACCTTGTCGATCTTCGGCACATGCCATCGGTCGAACTCGATGCCGATGTCGTCCTCGATCCAGGGGAAGGCATTCTCCTGCCCGATCGCGAGGATGACATCGTCGCACGGCAGGAAAGCTTCGCCGACGACACGCTCGCCCACGATGCGGCCTTGCGCGTCGATGTCGTATTCCATCTTGTCGAACGTCATGCCGACGAGTCGCTCGTTCTCGACGACGAACGCTTTCGGCGAATGATTCACGACGATCTCGACGCTTTCTTCTTCTGCATCCTTGAGCTCCCAGTCCGAAGCCTTGAAGAACCCGCGGGGCTTGCGTGCCATAACCTTCACGTCAGTGGCCCCGAGGCGCAGCGATGTTCGGCAACAGTCCATCGCCGTGTTGCCCACGCCGATGATCAACACGCGTTTACCGATGGCTCTTGTATGGCCGAATGCCACGGATTCGAGCCATTCAATGCCGATGTGGATGTGTTCCATCACGTGCAAAGAAGCGCGGCGGCCAGGCAAGTCCAAGTCTTTGCCTTTCGGCGCGCCGCTACCCACGAAGACCGCGTCGAACTCACCGGATGCGAGCAATTGTTTGAGGCTCTTCACCTCGGTGCCCAGACGCAGGTCCACCCCCATATCCAGGATGTACCCGATTTCCTCGTCGAGAACTCGTGCCGGCAGACGGAACGAGGGGATGTTCGTTCGCATAAGGCCGCCCGGCGCGTGCCATTTCTCGAACATCGTGATCTCGTATCCGAGCGGCAGCAGATCGTTTGCTACCGTCAGCGAAGCAGGTCCGGCGCCGATGCAGGCGATGCGTTTGCCGTTCTTTTTCTTCGGCGCACGGGGCAGCCGCGCACGGATGTCCTCGCGGTGATCGGCAGCGACGCGCTTCAGACGGCAGATGGCAACCGGCTCGGCCTCGACGCGACCGCGCCGACACGCTGGCTCGCACGGGCGGTCACACACGCGACCCAGGATGCCGGGAAAGACGTTCGACTCACGATTGACGAGATAGGCCTCGGTGAATTCCCCGAGGGCGATGAGCCGAATGTACTCGGGAACGTCGGTATGTGCGGGGCATGCCCACTGACAATCGACGACACGATGATAGTAATTCGGGTTTTTCGTATCAGTCGGTTCCACTGCTCATTCGCCCCCTGACAACGTTCGCACGTGTTGCGTCGACGACGCCCGAGCGCAGTTCAGGTTCGCAAGCCTATACGTACCTTGGAGAATAAGCCACCGACAGAAGCGTCATGCGGCTTGAAAGGCCGAGCCCGGCTGCATCGGATCGTGCGAACTTGTGCATGACAATTGTGCGCTGACGCGGCGTTTGCAACAACTGTCGCGAGAACGGCAAGCGACGGGCAGCCAGCGGAAACCTGCTAGACAGGGCAATGAGCCCGGCTTTGGTACGCCGCGGCGCGTGAGATGTCAACGAACGGGCGCACAGAATTCCGGTGTGAAGATCGGCTCGAGAATCCGGCGGCGGCTTTCCGGTGACAGCGCCTCCCAATCGACTTTCGCGAGCGCGTGCCGCCGAAAATCTGCATCGCTCACGCGGCGGGCGACTGTCCGGGGAAGATCTGGTTCGTTCGTCTGAAGGCTCTTCGTATCCCCCTCCCTGAGGATGTCGATGACGCCAGTGAGCACTCGGCCGTTCGTTGACAACGCACCGTGATTCTCGTGCACGTACCATGTGCGCGCACCTTGCCAACATGCGCGCGCCAGGGGAACGGTGCCATCTCCTTCGGCGCGGATGTCATATATGAACATGTCGTCGCGCTTCTCGAGGGCGACGACCGTTTCCTGCCCGAAGCCGGCAATGACGCCGCAGCGCTCATCGGGACCGGGCAAGCGGGCACGTACCCTGCGGGCTTTCATGAGCAGCTTCGGGTCGGGTACGAGATCCGACGGCCAGTTCGAAGCCTCAAAGAGATCGAGCTCGCCGGGGGCGCGTGCAGAGGGCAGAAGCTGGTAGAGCCCCGGTAGCGTCAGGAAGACCTCGCGGGCGAGCTGCTCGGCGGTGTGCTTGCGGTCGAGCGCTGCGATCTTGCGAACGGTGGGATAGACCGCACGCAGTGCTTGCACGGGAGCGAACGATCCTTCATTGGGAGCGCCGAGCTGCACGAGTCTCTTGACACGCCTGTTGACGTCGTATCCGAGCGCAGCCCGCGCGATCAGCGCGCCCATGCTGTGCGCCACGATCATCACAGGCCGTCCGGCGCGCTCGATTGAACGAATCAAGCCGCGGGCACTGCGTTCGATGTCGGCGCGCCAATCGAACGCATGCAGCACGGGTTGGAACCCGTACACCTCGAGCATGAGCTTCATCTTGAGATAGCCGGGCAGCATGACCCCCACCGGCTTGAGCGCACGCGAGCCGGGCAAAGCAAGCTCCGAGAGTTGACCTGCCGCGATCGCTTGGGGATGCAGCCAGTACAGATCGAGCGTGCGCCCGCGCTTCATCGCCAAACGCGAGCCCATGATGCCCGGCAGAATGAACACCAGCGGTCCGCGCTTTTTCTTGGGCGTCGCCGCCAGCTTCGCGAGCTGCGCGAGCTCGCGGTACTCCGACTCTCCGAAGTGAGCGATCAGCAAGTGCGCGTGCGCACCGGATCTGAGCAGCGCGATCACTTGCTCATCGTGTAGATGGGCAACTGCCGGCGCGGATGGGAGCTCGCCTGGCATTCGTTCAGTGATGCGAGTGATCGCTGCCGTGCGGCGCCGTGCCATGCGTCATCACGGGAACGTCGAGCTCGATCGTGCCGGCACGTTCGAACTCTAGCGAGAGAGGCACGGTTTGGCCTGTGGCGAAAGCGGATGCGATGCCAATCATCATCAGGTGAGTGCCGCCGGGCTCCAGCTTGACCGTCTCGCCCTCTGCAAGCGCGAGCTCAGAGATCGGACGCATCTTCGAGACGCCGTCCTCGACCAGCGTCTGATGAATCTCGACCTGCTGTGCCAGTGGTGAGCTCGCACGCAGCAGGCGATCGGAGCCGTGAGCGACGATGTCCATGTATGCGGCGGCTACAGTGGCATTGGGCGGCGTTGCGGCCACCCAGGCGTTTGCGATCTCGATTGGCTCGGAGCGCGACGAGCAGCCGACGAGCAACGCACCCGCGGCTGCGCAGGCGAGCGCGCGGGCGAGAGACCATATGCGTTCACGAGTGCGCCCAGTCACTTTTTCATCTCCTTCATCGTCGATTCGATCACGTCGCAGATCGCGTTCAGGGCTTCGGTGCGAGCGCTGCTCCTGCGCCAAACTGCACCTACCGTCCGCGAAGGCACGGGACGCGCGAAGCGCTTGACCGTGAGCGCTTGTCCAGTGCCGAAGGGCCCGCGCGTCGCCAGCTCCGGCAGCAACGTGATGCCGAGCCCGGCGGCCACCATCTGACGCAGCGTCTCGAGACTGGTGGCACGGTAGTCTTCGCTTTCTTTCGCCTCGATGCGGCCGCAGACATCGAGCGCCTGATCGCGCAGGCAATGGCCATCCTCGAGCAGGAGCAGTGTCTCGCCGTTCAAGTCATCGAGCTTGACGGTCGACTTCTTCGCAAGCGGGCTGTCGTTCGGCACCGCCACTGTAAACGGTTCCTCGTACAGCTTGCGCGCTTCGAGTCCGTCGAGTGGAACGGGGAGCGCGAGGATGCCGAGCTCGATCTCTCCTCCCCGCAATTTCTCGAGAAGCGGCTGCGTTTGATACTCGTATAACATGAGCCGCAGTCGCGGCAGTCGCTTGCGCAGCTTGCGCATCACGAGCGGCAACAGATAAGGACCGATCGTCGGAATCAGCGCGACCTTGAGCTTACCCGAAAGCGGGTCGTGCTCGTTGCGTGCCAGCGCGATGATTGCCTCGCTCTCCTCGATCATGCGTCGTGCGAGCGGCAGGATCCTGGCCCCCACATCAGTGAGGACGACTCGTCTGGGCTGTCGCTCGATCAGTTGCACGCCGAGATAGTTCTCCAGCTTCTTGATCTGTGCCGACAGGGTCGGCTGGCTGACGAAGCAACGTTCCGCTGCTTTGCCAAAATGACCGGTCTCGGCGAGTGCGACGAAGTAACGAAGGTCGCGTAAGTTCATGGTTCGTTTGGCGTGTGAACAGCAGGCATGAGGTGGATCGCGCCGTCGTCGTGCACGATCCGCCAGCCATAGCTCAAGCCTATGACATAGGGTCTATCAATCGACGGGACAATGCCGCGCGCGCGGCGTATTGGCAAGTGGCTGCGCCAATTCCGGAGTCGCTGCAGGCTTCACCTGTTACGTCCCTCTTATATACTCGGCTCATGTCCCGTCCAACGAGATTGTCTGCCGGCGTAGTGGTGGTGCGCGAGACTCCCGAGGGCTGGCGCTACTTGTTGCTGCGCGCGTATACCCATTGGGATTTTCCGAAGGGCATGGTCGAGGACGGGGAAGAGCCGCTCGCGGCGGCGGTGCGCGAGGTACGGGAGGAGACCTGTATCGACGATCTCGACTTCGCGTGGGGCGAGGACTATATCGAAACCAAACCGTACAGCCGCGGCAAGGTCGCTCGGTATTATCTGGCCAAGACCTCGACAGCCGAGGTCGTTTTGCCAGTCATCGAAGAGCTCGGACGGCCGGAGCACAACGAGTATCGCTGGGTCGATGAGGCTGAAGCGCTGCGCCTCGTGTCTGCGCGCGTCGAGCCCGTCGTGAGATGGGCGGCCAAGCGGCTGTCATGAAACAGGTCGTCATCGTCGGAGCAGGCTTTGCGGGATTGAATGCCGCGAAGCGCCTGCGCGACGAGCGTGCTCTGGCCATCACGATCATAGATCGAGAAAACCATCACCTGTTCCAGCCGCTCCTCTACCAAGTTGCCATGGCGGGGCTCAGCCCGGCGGACATCGCCGTGCCAATTCGCAGCGTCTTTGCCGGTGACGCAAACGTGCGCGTCGTCAAAGCCGAGGTTCAGAGCGTCGATACGGATTCTCGCAAGGTGCGCACGGACTCGGGCGACTTCACCTACGACTACCTCTTGCTGGCCTGCGGTGCGCAGCATACGTACTTTGGAAACGAGCATTGGGAGCCGTACGCACCGGGGCTCAAGACGCTTTCGCAAGCGACTGAAATTCGCTATCGCGTCTTGGAGGCGTTCGAGGCTGCCGAGAAGGAAAGCGATCCGGAGAAGCGGCGCCGCTTGCTCACGTTCGTCGTGGTCGGCGGGGGACCGACCGGCGTGGAGCTTGCCGGAGCGATCGGCGAGATGAGCCGGTACACATTGGCGCGCGACTTCCGGCAGATCGATCCGCGGCAAACGCGGGTGATTCTGGTCGAGGCCGGGCCGCGCATCCTGCCGAGCTTCGACGAGCGGCTGGCAGCGCGGGCAATGCGTGACCTCGAGTCGCTCGGTGTGCAGACGTGGACCGGCGCGCGCGTGACCGATGTGACGCCCGAGGGCGTGACGATAGGCAACGAGCGCATCGCGGCAGCCACGGTCTTGTGGGCAGCCGGCGTGCGCGCGTCGGACGTAGGGCGTAGCTTGAAGGACGCGACGCTCGATGAAGCCGGCCGGGTGATCGTGGACGAATACTTGAACATTCCAGGTCGGCCGGAGGTGTTCGTCGCAGGTGACATGTCGCGCGCCTTGGACGAGAACGGCCGACCGCTGCCTGGCGTCGCGCTCGTTGCCATGCAGCAAGGTATTTACGTTGCGCAGACCATCAAGGCGGACCTAAGGGGCAAGCCGCGCAGACCGTTCCGGTATCACGACCTTGGGCAAATGGCGACGATCGGACGCAGCCGAGCGATCAGCGAGTTCGGACGGCTGCGTCTCACCGGCCTGATCGCATGGTGGTTCTGGCTGCTCGTGCATATCTATCGGCTGAGTGGATTTCGGAACCGCCTGTCCGTCCTCATTCAATGGGCTTGGTCTTACTGGACGTTTGGGCGAGGTGCGCGCTTGATCGTGGGCAAGCATTGGCGCTCGTACAACGTCTAGGAAGGGAATGGGACCGGGGAATAGGGAATGGCCTCGTGCCCCGTACGCACGGCCTACACAGCCCACAGTGCTACAGCCTAGACTCGCACGCGCCTGCCTTCCCTGGCGCTACGGTAGACTGCCTCGATGAGCTCGATGACTTCTGCTGCCTCGTCGGCGGTGACGGGCGGCGGGCTGCCCTCTTCAATGCTGTTGCGAACGCGTCGATAGAACTCTGCCCAGCAGCCACGCTCAGAGGGGACGATCTCGGTGCGGCCTGTTCCCCCATAGACGAGCTTTCCCCACGCGCTGCGATCTTCCACCCCGAACCGCGGATCGTCGGGCTGTATTCCGGCGCGCGATTGATCTTCCTGCGGATCGAGCTCGGCCTTGAGGAATGAGGCCTCCGAGCCATGAACGCGAAAGCGCCAGCCGCCGTCGCTTGCTAGATAGCTCACGCCGAGCATGATGCGCAGTGTGCCCTTGCCCATGAGGATCTCGAAGCCATCTTCGGTCTGCGCACCAGGACGTTGTGTGAACACATCCGCCTGCAACCAGTCCGGCCGCCCAAAGAGCACGAGAACCTGATCGATGAGGTGCGAGCCCAGGTCGTAAACCATGCCCGAAGCAGGCTCAGGAAGGTTACGCCAGCTCACCGACGGCTGCGGTCGATAGCGATCCCAGCGCACGTGATAGCCATTGATCTCGCCGAGGCGATGTTCCTCGAGCAGCTTACGCAGCGTGAGGAAGTCGGCATCCCAGCGACGGTTGTGAAAAACACTGAGCACGCGTCCGCGTTCGCGCGCAAGGTGCGCAAGCGTTCGCGCCTCGGTGGCTGTCACCGTCACCGGCTTGTCGACGACCACGTGCTTGCCCGCCTCGAGCGCCCCGCGCGCTTGCCTGAAATGCATTTGCGTGGGCGTTGCAATCACGACGAGGTCGATGTCATTGCGTGCGAACAGCTCCGTCTCGTCTGCGAGTACTTCGGCTTGCGGAAATACCGCGTGAATCTCCTCGCGTCTGCTGCTCACTACGGCCGCCACGTGGAAGCCGGTCGAACGCAGGAGCGGCGCGTGGAAATAGCGCCCTGCCAAGCCGAAACCGATCAAGCCAACTTTGAGTGTCACGGTTGATGATTCCTCAACGGTGGGGCTGGGGGCTCGGGGCTCGAAAACTTCACCCTGCAGCCCACAGCCTACAGCTTGCCTTCAGCGAGCAGCGCCTCCACTTTCGCGGTGAACTCGGCGACGTACTCTTCGTAATGTCTGCCGGTTGCAGGACCGGAGAATCCGGTGTGGATATCGCGTACCTTATGCTCACGATCGAGCAGGATCGCGGTCGGATACCCATAGATGCCGGAGAGCATCGGCAGCTTATTGTTTACATCGTCCGCTTCGGCGACGCCGGCGACCAGAGTGGGAAAGTTGATTCCCAGGTCGTCGCGGTAGTTACGAACCGCCGCGGCAGCTTTCTCGAAGTCGCCATGCCGCTCGAACATCAGGGCGACGATCTCGAAGCCTTTGTCGCGGTATTCCTCGTAGAACGGCACGAGAAAGCGGGCTTCGTCGTGACAGTTCGGACACCATGTGCCGCCGATCGTCACCAGAACGACCTTGTCGCGGAAGCGCTCGTCGCTCAATGAGATTTCGTGCCCGTCCTGATCGCGGAAGGTAAACCGCAGCGGTTCGTCCTGAGATTTCACCTCGGTTCTGCGTCCCTTGCCATCCAGCGTTGCGTCCTCATCACGCTGTGCCGTGACCTTCTCGTGCCAAGCGAGACCCTGCCAATAGTCGCCTTCGAGGCGCCCATCGTTGGTCACTTTCAGGTGATATAGATAGACGAGACCGCCGGCGAACGTGGAGAGCCTGACCTCGTCGCCGTGCACTTGGCCTTCGAGGAAGCGATGGTCGCCTGTCGGGGTCATCACCGTGCCGGTGACGCGATCGTGTGTTTGCTCGAACAGGCCGACTGCCGGCGTGCTTTCACCATCGTCGCTCGTGAAGGTGACGGCCCATCGGCCCGAGATATCGGCGTTGTCCGAGCTCGGCTCCGGAAAGAAGCGGTAGCTCACCCCGTGCTCGGCTCTGAAGGGAATCACCTGCTTCTCTCCGCGAGCCTTGATGAATGTGATTTCTCCAACCAGACGATCGCGCTCGATGCGAGCGCGCAGCGTGTTCTCGAATCCAGGAAACGTCGCATGAAGCTCGCCGTTCTCGACGTGCACTTCGTGCACGCGCGTACGCTCGATGCCATTCACGAGCACGAGCGTGACACGATCTGCATCGCGTTCGATGTCTAGCCCGAAAGGCGCTTCGCCACCAGGCAGCTCGAGCACGGCGCGATAGTGCCCGATCGTGGGTTCGAGCGGTGGCTTGCCGCAAGCAGAGGCGAGAACGGCGAAAGCCAAAGCAAGCACCCACCGCACGCCATTTGGCATCGGGCGCCGCTCGGCGCTTTGCCGTGAGTGCTTCGTGGCCAAGGTGTAGGGCATCGTCCTGTCTCTCGGTCTTACACGCTCGCAGTGTCGTCATTGTCGCACGCGGTTGCAACGCCTGCATGTGTGGTTGCGGAACTATGGCTAGAAGGGCGCGTTCTAGCCCCAGAACTATTGGTACAGCTGCGGAGGCCGTCATGAAAGGGAAGGTGTTGAGTGCGATGTCGCTGCTAACGGCGATGAGCCTGTTGCTCGTCGCTTGCGGCGGCGTGTCCGAGCTGACGAAGGATCGAGTTGCCCGCAGCGAGACGGCCGTTCGACAGGCGCAGCAGAACGTCGGCCAATCCGAGCACGGTGCGGTCGAGCTGCAAAGGGCCCGCGATCATCTCGAGCGGGCACGGCGCGCGATGGAAGAGAACGAGGAACAGATGGCCGTCAGACACGCGCAGCTCGCCGAGTTGAATGCTGAGCTTGCCGTCGCACGCACCCAGAGCCAAGCTGCACGCAGCGCCGCCGAGGAGTTGCAAGCAAGCATTCGCACCCTACGACAGGAAGCCGAGCGCGGTAGCACTACCGGCACGGACATGCCTTGAGAAGAGCACGGAGGATGCCGTCATGAAGAGGACAACGAAATTGATTCTGGCCGGTGCGATGACTGCTGCGCTGAGCGGCTGCGCTTCGGCGCCGGAAACCATCGATGAGCTACAAACGGCACGCGCAGTCGTGCCTCAGGTCGAGGCCTCGCCGCGGGCCGGCGTGGCTGCGACGTACATATCCGATGCACGTAAGGCGCTCGATCGCGCCAATCAGCTTGCCGAGCGCGGCGGCAACGTCGAACAGATCAAGCACGAAGCGCAGGTCGCCTCATTGAACGCTGAGATCGCCAATGAGCGCATCATGACTGCGGAAGCGCAGGAACAGATTCAGAAAGGTCAGGCGGAGCGTCAGGCGGTCTTACTCGAGGTGCGCGAGCGCGAGGCGCGACAGCGAGCCCGGCAAGCCGAGATGGAAAAGGAACGTGCGAGCAGCCTCGAGCAGGAGCTGGCCGAGCTCAAGGCGAAACCCACGGAGCGAGGCATGGTGCTGACGCTGGGAGACGTCCTGTTCGACGTGGGCAAGTCAACGCTGAAGCCGGGAGCCTATCAGACCATCGAGCGTGTGGCGGAGGTGCTGAAAGAGGATCCCAACCGACGGGTGACGATCGAGGGACACACTGACAGCACGGGCGCAGAGGAATACAACCAGCAGCTCTCCGAGCGGCGAGCGCAGGCGGTCGAGATGGCGTTGCTCGAACGCGGCGTGCAGCGCTCTCAAATCGTGGCGATCGGTAAGGGCGAATCGTTTCCCGTCGCAAGCAACGAGAACGCGGCCGGGCGGCAGCAAAACCGTCGCGTCGAGCTCATCTTCGCGGATACCGCCTCGAACGTTGCTGCCGAGTAAGCCAAACCACGCCGAGCTCGACATGAATCTCACTCTTGCGCGGTGCGATTCGCATTGCTTCAAGAGCGACCGCACTTTCGAGCTCTCGATGTAGCTTGGCGATCTCCGTCTCCAACTCGTTCTCGAGAGCGAGCCGAAGTTGCTCGATGGCCTGTCGCGAGGCCGCGGCTCGCTCGACATCCTTTTGCTCGCGACCGATCCGTCCCGCACTGCGTGCCGCGGTGCCGGCACGTCCGAGCGTGCCTGCGATGCGCTTGCGGCCAAGTAGCGCACCCAAGACTGACGTTCCCAGCGATACCGCAGCCAGTAGACGCTGTTCGCTGAGCTGAGCCCGTTCTCGCTCGATGCGCTCGTCGGCGCGCCGCAGCTGCTCCTCGATGCTGCGCAATTTCGCGGCGTACTTCGCACGAAGCTCCTCGATCTGCGCATCGCGCCTTTCTCGTGCTGCAAGCGCAATGCGGGCTCTGAAGCTGGCCTCGTCTTCGTCAGGCGTGCTCCACAGGCCAAGCGCTGCACAACGCCACAGCTCGAGCGCCTCACTACGGTAGAGATGGCTGTCGATCTCCTGCGTCCAGCGCTCGTAGCTCGGTGCGTGCAGCAAGGCGGCGTGCGGTTCTTCAAATGTGGCTCCTTCGCCAGCCGAGCTCGCCAATGTTTCGCGCCAGTCACCCGGGTGGCGTGCGATGCCTGGCCAATCCAGCTGACCGGACTCGTCCACAGGCACGACGTAGGAGTGTGTCTGCCAGACATCCACGTTCGTCTTACGGTCCACGAAATGAAGCCGTGCCACCGCGAGCAGCGCTGCCGAGTACGTTTGCGTGTCCGCGCCCGGCAGGAAATACTCTCTGACGCCCGAAGGGATCAGCGGCCTGCTGACGGCGCGCGCACGGCCTGCAGAAGATGTCGTCGTCGTGCCTTGCTCGACCGATGCGGCAGGCGCACTGTCTTGCGGCGTGAGCCGCGCGATTTCCTGCAGCGTGAGCGGGCCACGTAAGTACGACAGCGCCCAGCGCGTGCGAAACAGCACGGGCGTCTCTTCATGCACATTGCGCATGAGGAAGACACGATTGCCCAGGTTTGCAAGCAGCGGCTCGAGCGTGTGGCGATCGAGGCCGTTGCCAGCGGCGCCGAGCAGTCCATCCATCAAGCGCATCTTGTCGCGCTCTGTCTGCAATCGTCCTATGAACCATGTGCCGGCGTTTGCCAAGCCCTTGTAGTCGAGGTCGGCTGGATTTTGCGTTGCCAGCACGACACCGACGCCGAAAGCGCGCGCCTGCTTCATGAGCGTGAGCAGCGGCTGCTTCGATGGAGGTGAGCTCGTCGGCGGGAAGTAGCCGAAGATCTCGTCCATGTACACGATGGCGCGCAAGCTTGAGGTGCCTGATTGGCGTCGCATCCAGCTCACGATCTCGCTCAGCACCAGCGTGACGACGAACATTCGCTCGGCGTCATTCAAGTGCGCGATGGACACGATCGAGATGCGCGGTTTGCCGTGCTCGTCGTACAAGAGCCGTTGTATGTCGAGCGGCGATCCTTGCATCCATGTCGCGAACCCTGGCGCTGCGAGCAAGTTGTTCAGTGACATCGCGAGGCGCAGGCGCTCATTGGCAGGGTAGAAGCTCTCAACATCGAACAGACCAACCTTGTCGAACGGCGGCTTCTGGACGCCCTCGATGATCGCACCGAGATCCAGATCGCTTCCGGCAGACCACGCCTGCGCGAACAGATTGGAAAGCAGGATGTGCTCGCGGCTTTGCACGGCGTCTGCATCGATGCCGAGCAATCCGAGCAGTCCGCTCACGGTGGCCGTGATCCGTTCACGCAGCGCGGTGGCATCGGCGAGCGTGTGCTTGGGCGGGGCGGCAAAGGAGCGCAGGATGGACAAGGGGCGACCGCTGTCGCTGCCCGGCGTATATATATGTATGTCGACGGCATCGCGAAAACGTCGGATGCGCTCGCCGTCCTGATCCCACTCGGCAAGGCCGGTGCGCCAGGTTTCCGCAGTCTTCTCTGCCAGCGCCTCGAGCGACAGCCCCTTGCGTTGCGCTTCGCCCGGATCGATCCAGGGCAGAAAATCTCTCGCCTCGAGATCCGGGAACGTGAGCAGCAGATTGCCCAGGTCTCCCTTGGGGTCGATGGCAATGGCGGGCACGCCGTCGATGGCTGCCTCCTCCAATAAGGACAGACACAGACCCGTCTTGCCGCTGCCCGTCATGCCGACGCACACGGCATGAGTGGTCAGATCCCGCGTGTCATAGAGCAAAAGATCACTGCGATCGGCACCGGTGGCGGGATCGACACAGCGGCCCAGGTAGAAAACACCTAGTGATTCGTAGGCAGGCATGGGGAATGAAACCGTGGAAAATGACGTTAGAACTCGAGGTTATTTCCACTAGGCACGAGAAACCAGCACCATGCGCGACTTCGGCGCGAATGGGTCGGGGCCGCGTGGCCGTACTGCGCGGTCACGAACGTTTGCGCGGCTGCGAACGTTTTTCGGATGGTGCCCATGTCCGCGCTATAACCATTTTGTAACCGACCCACGACTGACCTTAAACCGGAGCGTCGCTAAAGTCCCCGCGGTATGTCCATCGTTCTCGACCAAGTCACCAAACGGTATCAGGGCGCACCCGTCGTCAACGACGTGTCGCTCGAGGTCGCTGAGGGTGAGTTTTTCGTCTTGCTCGGGCCGAGCGGGAGCGGCAAGTCGACTCTGTTGCGAGCCATTGCGGGCTTGACCAGCGTCGATCACGGTCGAATCCACTTGCATGGTCAGGATGTCACTCATCTGTCCGCCCGCCAGCGCGGTGTCGGGTTCGTGTTTCAGAACTACGCGCTGTTCAAGCACATGACGGTCGGCGAGAACATCGAGTTCGCCCTGCGTGTGCGTCGGATGAAAGCCGCCGAACGCGTCAAGCGACGCAAGGAGCTGCTGCGTCTGGTGGCGCTCGAAGGCATGGACGATCGTCTGCCCACTCAACTGTCGGGGGGTCAACAGCAGCGCGTGGCCGTCGCGCGCGCGCTGGCGCACAAGCCTCAGGTGCTGCTGCTGGACGAGCCCTTCGGCGCGCTCGACGCGAAGATTCGTGAAGAGCTGCGCCGAACGATTCGGCAGGTGCAGCGCGAGCTGAAGATCACCACGGTGCTGGTCACGCACGATCAAGAAGAAGCATTCGCCCTCGCGGACCGTATCGGTGTCATGAATCTGGGGCGACTACTCGAGACGGGCAAGCCAGAGGAGCTGTATGCGAGCCCCGCAACGCGCTTCGTTGCCACCTTCCTCGGTGCGGCGAATCTGCTGCTAGCGCGTCAGACGGCCCAGGGCATTTGTTTCGGCAGGATGCCTGTGCGCACGCAAGTATCGGAACGCGCGGAGACGACCCGCGAGCATGAGGTCGTCGCGGTCTTGCGGCCCGAGGAGATCGAGCTCGCGCCGACGCGCGATGCATTGCGCACAAGCTTCATCGCGAACGGCGTCGTGGAAGAAGTGGTGTTCACGGGTGCGCTCGAACGGCTCCGCGTGCGGATCGACAACGATTCGGCCGAGGAGGCGCGGCTCGCTGCTGTCAGCAGCGACAGCCAACCGGCGAACGCAGTGCTGGAAGTCACGCGTACCCAGCACGAGCAACGTGCCTTTCCCGTCACGTTACAACAAACGGTCGCGATCGGCGTACGCAGGATTCACGTGCTGCCGACGCCGTTGTCGAGCTATACGGCGTGCGGGCCGACGTCCGAGGCAGTGCAACGGCTCGTGCGGCACCCGTTCCTGACTGAGCTCGCAGCGCGTATGAAGACCCGCATCGCCGTCCGCACCGAGGCCGCGTTGGGGCAGCTCGACACAGACAAGCCAGCCAGCGAGCCCATCACTGGTGTGGCGGTGATCTCCTCGAGCGGCAATGTGGCGCGTCAGGTCGAATGGCTGCTGCGCAACGGTGCGGGTGAAATCATGGTTCTACCGGCGCACGTTGCTGCACCGCGACGCGTGCTCATTCATTGGGCGGACGATGTGGTGCGCCGCTCGACGCTGGCAGTCGCGGCGAGCCTGTTGCGTCACGTGCCGGCCGAAGCGGTCTATCTGGGTATCTTGCCGTCCCATAGTGACGAGTCACAGAAGCCAATCGGAGTGCGCTCGTTGCTCGATGCACGCTCCGAAGCGCAAGCGGTGCACGGGCTCGAGATGCGCACCGAGCTGCATTTCGGTGCGGCAGGCGAAGAGCTGCACCGTCAGCTCAGCGAAGCTCCCGATCAGATGTTGATTCTCGGTATCTCGAACATGCAGCAGATTCACGAGGAATTCGGCGCACTTTTTGCCGCACCGGCCTCGTATTCAATGATGGTGGTGTATCGATCCGCGAAGGAGATCGATCAAGCGGCGCGTGCCGATCATGCCCGCGGCGATCACGTTCGAGACGAAGCTCCGGTGAAGGCACGTGAGCGTGCTGCAATCGGTCGCTGAACGTTTGCTTCTGCTCGTCATCCTGCTCGCTGCCTTGACAGGCTGCGGGTCTTCGGATGATTCGCAGGACGCAATCTCGATTCTCAATGTGAGCTACGATGCTACGCGCGAGCTTTATCGCGAGGTGAATGCGGAGTTCGCTGCCCAATGGCGCCGCGAGACAGGTCAGATTCTGACCATCAAGCAATCGCATGGCGGCTCGGGCAGCCAGGCGCGTGCCGTGATCGACGGTCTGCCTGCCGACGTGGTGACGTTGGCGCTCGCGTACGACATCAACTCTATCCATCGCAACGGCAAGCGCCTTGCACCGAACTGGCAGACGCGGTTCCCGCGCGACAGCTCGCCCTATACATCGACGATCGTCTTCCTGGTGCGGGCCGGCAATCCGAAGAACATTCGCGACTGGCCCGATCTTGGGCGAGCGGATGTCGAGGTCGTCACACCGAATCCGAAGACCTCTGGCGGAGCGCGCTGGAATTACCTGGCCGCATGGGGTGCGGTGCTCTACCGCGAGCTTGGCGGCGATTGGTCCAAGCTGGACGATCCGGCTGCGACTGAAGAGGTCGCCGCCGCGCAGGCGGCAGCCCGCGAGTTCGTCACTGGGATCTATGCCCGGGCACCGGTGCTCGACAGCGGTGCGCGCGGCGCGACGAACACGTTCGTCCAGCGAAACATTGGCGATGTGTTGCTCGCATGGGAGAACGAGGCGTTGCTCGCTCTTGAGACGCTCGGTCACGACCATGTCGAGATCGTCGTGCCCACCGTAAGCATCCTCGCGCAGCCGCCCGTGGCCGTCGTCGACACAGTCGTCGACCGGCGCGGCACGCGCCAAGTCGCCGAGGCTTACCTGCGCTTTCTTTACACGCCGACGGGACAGGAGCTCGCGGCGAAACATTACTTCAGACCAACCGACCCCGAGGTGCTCGCACGTCATCGCGACAAGTTCATCGAGCTCGAGCTCTTCACGATCCAGACAGCGTTCGGCGGCTGGGACAAGGCGCACGAAACGCATTTTGCCGATGGGGCGATTTTCGATCAGATCACGGGGGTGAGACGGTGATTGCCGGTCCGGGGGCGTGAGCCGACGAGAGGCAAGCATCGTTTCGATGAACGGCGTGCTGATGGGAACAGAAGCGACTGTGCAATGATCGACCTGCAACTGCTCGACGACATTGACAGAGACATTCCGCCCGAGAGCCAAGGGACCAGGCACGGCGGGCATGCGGAGCGCGCCGCATGAGTGTCCGCACTCCCTCGATTCTCCCCGGTTTCGGCATCACGCTCGGGTACACCACCTTTTTCCTGAGCGCGATCGTGCTGATCCCGTTGGCTGCGCTCGTCGCGAAAGCGGGGACCATGGGCTGGCGTGAGTTCCTCGACGTCCTGCTCGATCCGCGCGCAGTTGCGTCCTATCGCCTGAGCTTTGGTGCGTCGCTACTGGCTGCGACATTGAACGGCGTGTTCGGTTTCATCATTGCCTGGACGCTGGTGCGCTACGACTTTCCAGGCCGCAAGCTCATCGACGCATTGATCGACATGCCGTTCGCGCTGCCGACGGCGGTTTCGGGCATTGCCTTGACGGCGGTATTCGCGGAGAACGGCTGGATCGGGCAATACCTTGCGCCGCTCGGCATCAAGGTGGCGTACACCTGGATAGGCATCGTCGTGGCCTTGACTCTCATCGGCCTGCCGTTCGTCGTGCGCTCGGTGCAGCCGGCACTGCTCGAGGTGCAGCGCGACTTGGAGGATGCCGCGGAAACCCTGGGGGCCGGACGCTTCTATATCTTTCGCCGCATCATCTTTCCGACAGTGATGCCAGCGCTGCTTACGGGCTTTACCATGGCGTTCGCTCGAGCGATAGGCGAGTACGGGTCGGTGATCTTCATCGCCGGCAACTTGCCAATGAAGACAGAGATCACGCCGCTGCTCATCGTGATCAAGCTCGAGCAGTTCGACTATACGGGCGCGGCAGCGCTCGGATTCATCATGCTCGTGATTTCCTTCATCATGTTGTTGTCGATCAACCTGCTGCAGGCTTGGGGGCGCCGACGACTGGTCGCGGCGGGACGCTGATGGCGATTGGTGCCGACAAGGAGATGCTCGCCGAGCTCGCGCGCCGACCAGGACGCGACACGCTGACGAGCGCGATCGTCAAAGGCGCGTTCATCACGGTGTCGCTGTTGTTCCTGGCAGCGCTGCTGTTCGCGCCGTTGATCACTGTTTTCGCCACGGCGCTCGAGAAAGGGTTCGATGTCTACATCTCGAGCTTCAAGGATTCGGACACGCTGGCGGCGATCCGCTTGACGCTGACGGTGGCCGCGATCGTCGTGCCACTCAACACCATCTTCGGCATTGCAGCCGCGTGGGCCATTGGCAAGTTCGAATTCCGCGGTAAGAGCGTGCTCATCACGCTCATCGACTTGCCGATAGCCGTCTCGCCGGTGATCTCGGGTTTGATCTACGTGCTGCTGTTCGGCATCCACGGCTGGTTCGGCCTGTGGCTGCAGGAGAACGACATCAGCATCATCTATGCCGTGCCGGGCATCGTGCTGGCAACGTTGTTCGTCACGTTCCCGTACGTTGCGCGCGAGCTGATTCCTCTTATGGAGCAACTCGGTAACGACGAGGAGGAAGCGGCGATCACGCTCGGTGCGGGCGGGCTCATGACGTTCTTTCACGTGACACTGCCGAAGATCCGCTGGGGGCTCGTCTATGGCGTGATTCTCTGCAATGCCCGCGCCATGGGCGAGTTCGGCGCCGTATCGGTCGTCTCGGGCCACATTCGCGGGCTGACAACCACGATGCCGCTGCACGTGGAAATCCTCTATAACGAGTACAATTTCGTGAGCGCGTTTGCCGTGGCGTCACTGCTCACATTGCTCGCGGTCGTCACGCTGGTGATCAAGACCTTCGTGGAGTGGCGCGGATACCGAAAGCGTTGAAGACCGGTGGGAGACGCGGATTGCCGACTGCCGGTCGCCGACCAACATGATTTCCCAGCTACAAGAATTTCTCGATCGTCTACGGCTCGACATATCTCGAGCCACGCTGGGGGCGTGGATCGCGCTCATCAATGTAGCGATCGTTGTGCTCGTGGTCGGCGGGATTTCCATTTCGGCGATCGGCTCGCTACGTGACTTGGCGGATCAACAAGGAAAGGCGCGTGTGGAGCTGGCCGGCGCGCTCGCACGCGAAGAGTTGCGCCGAATCAGCGAGGACGTTCTCACCGAAGCGCGCAGCATCGCCGAGCGTCAGACTCTGCAGCGCCTGCTGGGCGAGCGCAATCAAGCGCTGCTCGAGCCCTTTCTGCGCCGCTCTTGCACATCGGAAACGATCGCGGCGTGCGCGATCGCCGAAGGCGCGACATTGATCGCCAGCGCGGGGGTGGACGTGCCGTGGCCGCAGATCTTCATCTCCGCAGCCGAGCAAGGGGAACGCTTCATGGCGGCGCCAGCGGAGACGGAATACGGATTGGTCGGTGCATCGGCGCAGGTGAGCCAGCGACCGCTGCGCCACCTCTACGTGATTCGTCAGCTGGATGAGCGCTTGGGCGCCGTGCTGTCGGAGCGTGTTGGCGTGCAAATCCGCCTGCTCCACTACCGCAGCTACACGGACACGCGCAAGTCCGACGAATTCACGCGCTTGCATTCTGCCGGCTTGTCAGATGGGCGCTCTGCGGTGATGCGTATAGAGAGCGCGGACATGTATGCAGCGAGCTTCCCGGTGTTCGCCTCGACAGGCGAGGCCATCGCCTTGCTCGAAGCGAGGTTGCCCGCACGGGAGATCGATACGGCAACCGGCACGCTCATCAAACGGCTGCTGACGACCGCCATTGTGCTCGCTGCGCTCGCGGTGCTGGCGGGCATCCTGCTCGGCCAGCAGGTGACAGGGCCGGTGAGCACCCTGACGGAAGCGGCGGAGCGTCTGGGACAGGGCGACTTCTCCACCTCGATCCCCGTCGAGGGCACGAAGGAAGTCGGCAAGCTCGCGCGCACCATGGAGGATATGCGCAACAACCTCATCGAGCTGACCGGACGGTTGCGCCGCAGTGAGGCCGAAGCGCAGGCGGTACTGAGCGGCATCGTCGAAGGTGTGTATGCGGTGGATCGAGCGCGTGTGATCCGCTATCTGAATCCACAGGCCGCGCGCTTGCTCGATGTGCAGCCGCACGAGGCGATCGGGCGGTTTTGCGGCGATGTGCTCAAGCCCTGCCCGCAGAACGGTCAGCGGCCGTGCGAGACGAACTGCCCGATCTTACAGGCTCGCACGGTCGGCAATGCACGTGCCACAGAGCGGCTGCAGCTCGATGACGGCACGGTCCGCACGACGGTGATCACGAGCGCGGCGCCCATCGACGAGTGGCAGGTGCAAGTCATTCGCGATGAAACGGAGCTGGAGAGCGTGCGACGCGCGCGCGATTCCGTGCTCGCCAACATCTCGCACGAGTTCAGAACACCGCTTGCAGCCCAGCTGGCGTCCATAGAGCTGTTACGCGAGGGCCTCGGGTCCATGCCGCTCGAGGAGCAAAGGGAGCTCGTCCTGTCTCTCGAACGCGGCACGCTGCGCCTGACGCGGCTGATCGACAATCTGCTCGAAAGCGTTCGGATCGAGTCGGGTCAGCTGGGCATCCGGCGTCAAAGCGTCTCGGTTGCGGAGCTGATCGAGGACGCGGAGGCGCTCATCAGCGCGTTGCTCAAGCAAAGGCGTCAGTCGCTCGTCGTCGACGTGCCCGAGGAGTTGCCGCGCATCGAAGGTGACGGCCCACGGCTCACGCAGGTACTCGTCAACCTGCTCGCCAACGCGAGCAAGTTCGCGCCGGAGGAGAGCACGGTGTACGTCGGTGCCAGAGAGAGCGGGCCGGAGCTCGTTCTATGGGTGGAGGACGAAGGGCCCGGCATTCCGGCCATCGAAAGCGGGGTGCTGTTTGAGCGTTTCTACCGCGGCGCAGAGCACGAGCCCGAGCCTGGCGGCCTTGGACTCGGTTTATGGATCGTCAAATCGATCGTGGATCGACACGGCGGTACAGTCGCGGCTATGCGCACGGCGGAGGGCAGAACGAGGTTCGAAATACGATTGCCGCGCGTTGCTGCGGAAGCGGCGACGGAGTCGTGAGGTGAACGAGCGGAAACGCATGCGTTATTCCAGAGTCAAAGACGCAGCAGCCGCGCCCTCCATTGGGAATTCTGTTGCTGCATGATAGCGCACGTTTGGGACCGATGAAGCTGCTCGTAGCGGACGACGACAAAGACTTGCTCGCGCTCATCGCCTTCACACTTTCTCAGGCCGGCTATCTGGTCGTGAAGGCAAGCGATGGACCGAGCGCGATTCGCGCATTCGAGGCGGAAGCGCCGGACCTGGTCATTCTCGACATCAACATGCCCGGCGCGAGCGGATTTCAGGTTTGTGAGACCATCCGTTCGAAATCGCGTGCGCCTGTGATGATGCTGACCGTGCGCGGCGAAGAAGAGGATCTGGTGCGCGCGCTCGACCTCGGCGCCGACGACTATCTCACCAAGCCGTTCAGTCCGCGTACGCTGCTCGCCCGCGTCAAGGCGTTGCTCAGGCGCGCGGGCATGGAGAACGCTGCACCGCTTGCTGCAGGGCGGATCTCACTGGACATGGATGAGCATGCAGTACGCGTCGGCAGCAATCCCCCAGTGCGGCTCACCAAGCTCGAGCTGCGTCTGCTGCAGATGCTGCTCGCGAATGCCGGCCATACGGTCGGTTCGGATCGCTTGCTGATGCAAGTGTGGGGTCACAGGGGATCGGGCGACCGCCAGCTCTTGAAGCAGCTCGTGCATCGCTTGCGCCAGAAGATCGAGGTCGATCCGTCCAACCCGCAGATATTGCAAACAGCGCCGGGAGCGGGCTACAAGCTCGTGGTGGACTGATCGCTTTGCAACCGCATTGCGGGTTGGTGCAAGCTAAACTTGCCGTCCGTTTGGTTGTCAACAGCGGAGGATCGTATGACGCTGGTCCACGCGAACCGTGCCGAGTCTCACCGAGTCTCCGTGTGCGGCCATGTACGCAAGCTGCGCCTGGAAGCCGCTGAGCTCGAGCGCTTCGAGTCCGGCGAACGCGGTCGATCCGCTCCCGAGCTCAGCATCGGCATTCTCCTCAAGCTGCTGGCAGTCGGTGCGCTCGCCACTGTATTTCTTTACTTGATATCGTCGTCGCTCATCGGTTGAGCGCTATGTTTCGGCAGATGCTCTGCGCAGCGTGGGGCCAGGCGTCGGTTGCTGCGTGCATTGCACGCAAGAGCTGAGCGTGCCACTTGCCACGGACTGTGTCCAACCACAACGCGCGGCGGTGAGCGCGTGCGTGGTTGTAGGCAGGCATGCTTGGCGACAATGCAGGGCGAAACCGGCGGTGCATTCTTCCAATCCTCAACAGTGGCCCGCATTATTCATCGTTCAGCGCCGCAAGTCGGTAGCAATTCGGTTAGGAGTGCGTGAAAAGTCTGTTGCACGCGACGCGCCTGCAAGGCGTCGGTGCGTCCCAGGCTGACCGCCGTGCTGCCCGCTAGGTGCTCAGCATGGACGCTGGCTGGGGGCTCGCCTGGGCTGAGGCGACGTAAACAGCGTGCTTGTGCGCCCACAGCCCGTGCGTGCCGCAATTGCTCGGTCGTGTCGTGGCGAGATCGAGACACTTTTCGGGCGCAAGCCTCAAACGCTTTTGGAGCACGGCGTTGTGCGCAGAAATATGAACGGCTTGTCGTTGCACCTCTCCAACAAATCCCGTGGCCTGTGTTGATCACACCACGGCGGCGCGCTTGAGACAGCGTTGACAGACCGCGGCATATAGGTGCTAGACCGTAATGTGCTCGTCACGACCGCGACGTAACCTTCGCTCGACTGACTCGTAACGGGTTGGCCTCTACAATGTTTGCGCTGTTCCGCGATTCCCCCTGAGGAACAGTCTCGTTCCCTCCCACCTGTGCGTGGGAGGGTCTTTTAAAACATTGATACATCGCTTAGCGATGTATCGAGAGCCGACTTTCTCGTGCTGAGTCACTCGACGAGAGGAGGTTCGAAAGTGAGTGAGTGGACCATGATGCAGAGTCGTTCATCGCAAGCCGCAAGAGGCAGTGCAGAGTTAAGCGAGGATCGCTGGCATCAATGGCAACTCGACGTGCTGGATGTCATCCGTTCGGACTTCAGCAACATCCTTGACTCCGTCGAATGGGACGATATCGATTGGGAAGCATGGCGTCCTTTATTCGAAGAAGGCTGTTCGCCGCAGGACGCCGTGCAGAATGCATTTGGTCAAGTCGCCTAACGGTTCGCTGTCGCAGCAGAAAAGGCCCTTCCACGTATGTGGAAGGGCCTTCTCATGTCTGGGCAAACAGTGACAGCCGGGCACCCAGTGAGCTCAGCGCGCGGGAGTCGTAGCGCCCTGATCGAGTCTCTTCTGAACTGCCGCAGAAATACGCGAGCGCAGCTCGTTATCGGCCGCCATGCTCGCCACGATCTGATTGAATTCCTCGACCTGCAAGCCGCTGCGCTCGACCGCGGCGATCATGTCGGACTGCGCAGCCGTGCGCACCTGCTCGGCTTCCATCGGATCTTTGGCCGCCTCGATGTCGGCGTTCGCCTGCTGCTGGATCGTCTGCACCTGCACGTAGGCGTCTGCGAACTGCTCGACCTTTCTCTGATCTATCTGACCAGTATCGAGCGAGCCGGTACCTTGGCCGGCGGCCGATCTGTCCGTGTCGCCGGAAGTCGGGTCGCGTGTGGTTGACGACTCACCAGGATAGGTGTCCTCGCCTCTCTGCGGTCGCATATCCTCGGTGGCGGAACGTGACGGACGCATCTCGTCGCTCTGTGCTGCTGCGTACTGTCCCAGCACCAGGGCACCTGCTGCCAGCGCCACCAGCGAATGAAGTTTCGATCGCATGAAACACACTCCTCGGCACTCCGTTACAAGCACATCGACGGAATACCTGCGTACGGGTTTCGGTTCCGAAAGCGTTTGATTCGTCGCCCGATGACGACACTTTGGGGCGCATGGGATCGAGCGTGCGTGAGATTTCATCCCTTGAGAAAGCACTGCTGCCTTACTCGAACGGCTCGTTGCGCGGCCGGGCGCGGTACTCGGCGCGACTGACGTAACCATCCTCGTTCGCATCGACACCGTCGAAGCGATGGCGCAGCAAGGGCGATCGTTGCGCTTCACTGCGACTAATGCGGTCGTCGCCATCGCGATCCATGGCGTCGAAGACCCGATCCACTTCTTCCGCTGTGCGCGGATCGTCGACGGGTTCCTGTGCAGTCAGCGAGCACCATCCGATTGCCAACAGCAGTCCGATCCATGTGTGACGCATCTCGCCTCCTTCTCGGGTGCTAGTAGCTAAATCGTCACCGCCACGCTCTGTTCCGGGTCAGCCGCTTCGCGAACCGGTCAAAGTCCGTCCCGCTGTCATCCTATTGCTCTCGCATCATGGCCGTGGTTAAGCTGCCGACGCCGGGCTGCTGCGCACAGCGAAGGAGAGCCACATGCGACAGATCGTCTTCCTCACCGGCGCGGAGCGCTATGGGGATCTTGCGTTGCTCGTGCTACGCGTGTTTGTCGGTGCGTTTCTGGTGTGGGGTGTCTGGGACAACATCGTGAGCGCCGAACGCATGGACGAGTTCGTCGCCTTCCTCGAGCAGTTCGGATTTGTGGCACCGGAGCTCATGGCGCGGCTTTCAGTCTGGGCTCAGTTCTTCATCGGCCTGGCGTTCATCGCAGGATTCCTGACAAGGTGGGCAGGGATTTTGTGTATGATCAACTTCGTCGTGGCAGTTGCGATGGTGGATCGCTTCGGAGGCTTGCGCGCGGTGTTTCCGTCGGCCTGTCTCATTGCCATCGGGCTGTACCTCGCTACGTATGGCGCCGGTCGTTTCTCGTTCGATGCGTTGGCTGCCAAGCGCACGAGGTAACGGTACGCTCGTACGAGCGTGCGTCCACGCGTCAGGCTATCGGCTGGCTTCGCAGCCGCTCGGGCTCGTCGGCCCTCCGTGCTCATGAGGCGTAATGGCAAGCTCTGTACAGACTCTTCGCAGGACCATCGAGGCTCACATCGAGCGACATCTCGGCACCATCAAGAACGTCTTCCGTGAGGATGCGCAGGATGCGAACGAAACGCGCATCGTCCACGTCGCGCCGAGTGATACACGACCCGTGCACACGCTCGTGACGTGTGGCATGAGCGCTCGTGCGATGCGTGTGCCGAAAGCGGACCAGCCTGCGCATTTGGAGCTGATGATGACGTTGCCTCGAGAATGGCAGCTCGAAGGCGAGCAGGCTCAGGACGAACGCTGGTCGTGGCCCTTGCGGCTGCTACGTCAGCTGGCGAAGCGTGCCCATGAGGACGGTGGGTGGCTCGGATGGGGACACATGATCCCGAATGGAGACCCGCCCACGCCGTACGCGCGTACCACGAGCTTGTCGGTGGCGCTGATCGTACCCTCGTTGCTCGTGCCGACACCGTTCTATGAGCTCAAGACCGCTGCGAAATCGATCGTGTTCTATGCCGTCGTGCCGCTCTACAAAGAAGAATACGAGCTCGGACGCACGAGCGGCACGGACACGCTGTTCACGCGTCTCATCGACGGCAACGTCAACGACCTCGTGGAGCCAAGGCGCCGCAATGTGGCACGTCGTCGCTGTTGGCTGTTCGGCTAAGGGCGCGTGAACGTGGCTGCCACGACCGAACGAAAGCTCTGTCGGCCCGCACAGCGACAAAAGCCGGCGCACCCCGACTCATAACTCGTTGAACTGCGCATCGCGCAGGCCGACGAGCACTGCCTGTCCGCTGCCGCGTTCGAGCCGGAACTCCCCGTAGCGCGCATTCACGTATTTTGACGAGGAGCCTTCCTCGAAGAAGAACGCGTTCGTACCGATCCACACGCTCCTGTTGCGGATCCTGAAGCGAATCTGTGCATCGGCCTCCGTGTCCTGCGCAAGCGTAGCGACACGATGCGCATCGATCGCGAGCGGCGCAGTGCGGGCAGAGGGTGCCAGCGTACCTCGTTGTCGCGCTCGTTCGATCTCCTCTGCAAGCCGAAACCGCAGGGCCATGTAGTCACCTTGCATCAGCGAGCGCGGATCTACCGGCATGAGCTCGAGAAAGATGGTCTCGCCTTGGGCGATCGTGCGCTCCTTGCTGTGAATGGACAGCTTGACCGCCGCAAGCACGATTGCCGCGCCCAGCACGATCAGCGATCGGGTCCACAGCACGCTCATGGTGCCTGTTCCCCCGGCTTTGACAGGCCGCGCTCGATCGCCGCGGCAACGGCTAGCAGCGCCGCGCCGACAACCAGCAGGATGGCGGACTTGAGCAGCAGGGACACGCCGAGCAGAAAGTAGAAGTGCACGACATGGAGCAGTGCGCCGGCGATGCCGAGCCCGACCAAGGCGCGATGACGCAAACGGAATGCATTCACGGCGGCAAGGAGTGCTGCGCCCGCGCCGAGCAGCGGCCACAACGCCAGCCAGTTCGTGCTCGATGCGTCCCAGAACCGTAGCGCGCCGAAGGGTTCGGACAGCCACGTTCCGAGCGCCAATGCGACCAACATGCCGCTCAACGCGGGCCGAGCGAAGCGCTGCAGCCCACGGGCCATCCATGACGCTTCCCAATGGACGAGCACCTGCACGAGCACTGCGATCGGGATCCACACGAAGAGCCAAGCGACGAAGGCCGCGCTCAGCGACGCTTCCGATGGTGCCCCGAGCTCGTCTGCGCTCCACCATGACAAACGCACCGTCAGCGCCCATGCGATACATGCGCACAATGCCGCAAGGAGTCTTGCCATTCGATTCGGCATCAGCACGAACAAAGCGATCTGCATGACGGTCGCGAACGTGGCAATGCCCGCCAGGGACTCGACGAATGCCCAACCTGCTACCAGCAGCGCCAACTGCCCAGCGATCGAGAGCGCAAGTGCCAGCTGATCGAAGAACGCACTCTCACGATCGATCGCGTAGAGCGCGTACGCTGTCGCGAGGGCGAGCAGTCCAACGAGCGCGTATTCGGTGGTGCTGCCGGGCTGGAACACCAGGGCGACGAAGATGGCGGCGAAGACACCCGCCAGCCAGCCGCCGACGCCAAGCAGGAGACTCACGAACCAGGGACGGGCGCGCGCACGCATATCCAATGGCGGAGATTCCGGTGCGAGCACGCCACGCGCAACGAGCGCTTGTCGTAATGCTTCGGAGCGGCTCATGGCGGCGTGTCGGTCCAGGCGCGCTGCAGCTTCATGATCAGCCGGCCGCTCACTGCAGAGCTCGCTATGAGCCAAACGGTAAGGGTCAAAAAGAGCAGCTCATCGTGCTTCTGCAACGCATCCGCCAGCGCGCACGTGGTGAGCACGATCAGGCTTGCCGCGACAGCGGCGACCGGGAAGACATCCTCGCGTTTCTTGATTGTGTACGCGACGATACCTGCGAATGCCACCATGACGAACAGCAGGACTGCCCGTGCGCTCGTCTCGGTGCCGAGGATCGCGCGCATACCTGCCCAGGTGGCATACGCCACGCCGAAGCCCAACGCCAAGCGACCGAGCCACGAAGGCACGCTCATGACCCAGCGTGTCTGCTCCAAGTACTCGCGGATGCCCCAGAGCGAATAGTTGATCATCATGGGCAGGAGCAAGAGGGCAGAGTGCTCGAGATTGGCGCCCGCTACGACCATCCACAGCCAGCCGTCTTGTGCCCGAGAGCCGACGAACAGGCTCAAAGCCACGTTGAGCACGACGAGCCAAGCACCCCAGGCCACACTCCATTGCGCGGCCATGACGAAGGGCAGGCCGAGCGCGCTCCACGCCAAGAAGAGCTCATAGCTGTTCGCGCCAGTCTGATACGTCTGGCCGAACAGCGCGAGCAGCACACCTGTCGTCGCAAAAGCCACCAACGCGCCATGGCGCCCGATGCTGTTCGGTGGTGTCCGCCATAGAGCGAAGCCGCAGCTGACAACGAGCACAGCCTCTACCAGCAGGAACCGTTCCGCCTTGCCGAGGCCCGCCCAGTTCGCAGCGATGAAGAACACGATTCCGGCAACCATGGATAGGACGCCGGAGAGTCGCAGCAGCACGACGACAAAGCGACCGAGCTCCTCACGCGTGGGGCGGGCGCGGGCTATTTCGAGCGTGGCCTGCACGTCTGCGACCCCGAGACCATGATGAGCCACCAAGGCATCCAGCGAATCCCGATCGATGGGTTCGTCTACCGTGGCCGGTGAAGTCGTGTGCACGGTGGCTCCGGGAGCAAGCTAGCTCTTGCAGGCTACGTTCACTTGGTGTGCACGAGCCTCATAAAATTCGCGCATGGCCATTCAAACGCTCTTTCCCACGCTTGTTTATGCTCGCCGCCTGCAAGGCGGCGATTGGCGTCGCTTCAATGATCGTCTACTGCGCGAATGTCGACAACTGGCGCTCGATGACGAAGCCGGTCGACGTTGGTCCGCTAAGAACTATCCGGGCGGGTATACCTCGTACAACTCTGTGAGCCGGATGCACGAGGTATCGCCAACCTTCGACCAGCTGCGCCGTAAGCTCGACCGTCACGTGGCTGCGTTTGCACGTGCGCTCGATCTCGATCTCGAGGGCCGCACCCTTGTCATGACTGATTGCTGGGTGAACATCATGCCTCATCGTGTCGCGCATAGCTTGCATCTGCATCCGCTCGCGACGATCAGCGGAACGTACTACGTGCAGACACCCAAAGGCTGTGCCGGTCTGAAGTTCGAGGATCCGCGTCTCGATCGCTTCATGGCGGCACCACCTCGTCGTGCGGATGCGCGAGCCGAGAATCGCACGTGGGTGACCATTCCAGCCGAGGCGGGCAAGGTCGTGCTGTTCGAGAGTTGGCTGCGCCACGAAGTGCCCCCAAATCCGACGAAGCAGGAAAGGATCAGCATCAGCTTCAATTACAACTGGTTCTGATGGGCTCGGGCTGCAGGCTGGATCAGCGGCGCAATGCGCGCCTCATGAAACACGCCAATGCCTTCGCTCCCCAGCCGCCAGCCCGCCAACACGGGAACGCACGCTGCCTCCCACGTGTTTATCGTTCCGCTGTCTCGAAGCTGCATTCGATACGCAAGCATGGTGGACATGGCTGCTGAGTTATTTGTTCGCATTCGCACTGCGCTCGCGGGCGTCGTGCTCGGCACGCTCGTATCCGCGCCTGTCATCGCTTTCGACTTCAACGACGTGGCTGAGCTTGCTGCCGAACGGGCGAGAAAGCCCTATCAACCTCTCACGCGGCAACCGCCGGCCGAGCTTGCTGCACTCACCTACGATCAATATCGCGACATCCGTTTTCGCCCGGAGCGCGCGCTTTGGCGCGATGAGAACCTCCCCTTTGAGCTGATGTTCTTCCATCTCGGGAAGTTTCAGGTCGAGCCGGTGCTGATCAATGAAGTGACGCCGCAAGGCGTGCGCCACATACCGTACAGCAGCGCCGATTTCGACTATGGGCGCAACAAGCTCTCTCCTGAGCGATGGGGCGATCTCGGCTTTGCAGGGTTCCGGGCTCATTACCCGCTCAACACCGAGGACTACAAGGACGAGCTGATCGTGTTCCTGGGAGCGAGCTACTTTCGCGCCGTTGGCGCCGGACAACGTTATGGTTTGTCTGCTCGCGGGCTCGCGATCGACACCGTCGGGGGGCAAGGAGAGGAATTCCCACGCTTCAGCGAGTTCTGGATCGTCAAGCCCGCGTCGGAGGCGAAGAGCTTGCGCATCTACGCGTTGCTCGAATCACCGCGCACGAGCGGCGCGTATCAATTCGACGTTCATCCCGGTCAGGAAACACGCGTGGACGTGCGCGCACGCGTGTACCTACGTGAGGAGGTGGCAACCTTCGGGATGGCGCCGCTCACGAGCATGTATTTCTTCGGCGAGAACCAACCGCATCCCAGTGATTTTCGTCCCGAGGTACACGATTCGGACGGGCTACTGGTGGCAACGGGCCAGGGCGAGTGGATCTGGCGCCCACTCATCAATCCCAAGGCACCGCTCACCACTTCTTTTTCCATGGACGAGCTCAAAGGCTTTGGCCTCATGCAACGGGACCGTCGCTTCTCGAGCTACGAGGATGCGGAGGCAAGCTACGAGCTGCGACCGAGCGCATGGGTGGAGCCGGTCGGAAAATGGGGCCCGGGACGTGTCGAGCTCGTGCAACTGAGCACCCCGGACGAGACGAACGACAATATCGTGGCGTATTGGGTGCCGCGGGATTTGCCGCCATTAGGCGAGCCGATCGATTTCTCGTACCGGATCAGGTGGCAGGGGGAACAGCAGCAGCGGCCGCCGGGTGCGTGGGTCATGCAATCTCGAGTCGGACGTGGCTACGCCGAGCTGGGTGAGAACGAGCAACAGTTCATCGTCGACTTCAAAGGACCTGCGCTCGACGAGCTGCCGGCGGACGCCAAAGTGGAAGCCGTCGTGACGGCGCCAGTGAATGGGCAAATCTTGGAAAGCGTCGTATACAAAGTGGACGCCACTGGCGCTTGGCGTATGGCGGTGCGGGTCAAGCAGCTGACGCCATCCGAGCCAACCGAGCTGCGTGGTTTCCTGCGAAGCGGTAGCGATGTGCTCACCGAGACTTGGAGCTACATTCTGCCACCGCGCTGATAGCGATGAACATTGCACGAGATATGGAACTCGAATCGTGCTGATGCGCTTTTAGGTTCGTCTGTCGATCTCGAGAACCTACTGATGAAAATTCTAGTCGTCGAACACGAGTCATTGTTGGCGCTCGCGCTCGAAGAGCAATTGCGAGCAGCCGGGCACGATGTCTTAGGGCCCGTCCGGGCGTACGATGAAGCTCTTACGTTCGCAAGGATGCAGCGACCGACGTTGGCCATTGTCGATATAGATATTTCCAACGCCGAGGAACGTGCGCGCCTTGTTTGTACTCTGAACGGGTTGTTCGGTATCCCTTCGATCGTTCTGGCGAATCGACAACGAGAGGTCACTCAGTGCGAAGGAGTCACGGTCGCGATCTTGGAGAAACCATCCAGCATCGAGCGAATTCTGTCGGCCGTTGACTTTGCCGCCGCTGCAACCGTGGAAGAAGCGGCGGACTCGCGGGGTTCCTCCAACGGAATCACGGCACTTGGACATTCGAAGCTTGAGTCGCGTCGAGTAAAGCTTGCCGGAGGACGGTGAAGGGAATAGGGAAGGGGAGATCGGGAGGCGGTCGCGGGCCTTTCTTACCCTGTCCCTGTTCCCAACCTGCCCTCCCCCGCGACGGGAGGGCATGGTACTCGCGCTCAATGCTCGGTTGAGCCGGGACGTCGAGTGGTCTCGAACAGGAACCAAGCGCGACGTTCCGTCTCATCGATCCAGTTTTCGATCAGACTTGCGGTCGCCAGATCGCGCGCTTCGCTGCACACTTCGTGAGCTTCACGCAGCCGGAGCGCCAAGTTCTTGTTGTCCTCGAGCAGTTCCGTGAGCATGTCCTCGGGCGCCAAGTCGTCCGCATCGTTGTCCGTCACGCGTTGTAGACGGGCGATATTGCTGATGGACTTGATCGTGGGTTCGCCCAGCTTACGGACGCGCTCGGCAATCGGGTCCACCATTGCGAACAGCTCCTTGGCATGTTCCTCCAGCAACTCATGGTAGTCGCGAAAGTGAGGCCCGCTGACATGCCAATGGAAGTTCTTGGTCTTGATGTAGAGCGCGAAGACGTCGGCAACGAGCGTATTGAGGCTGGCAGCGACATCTTTCACGGCCTCGGACTCCACGCCGCTGCGGGCCGCCAACGCCGCGCGTTGTCGCGGCACTGACGTTCGCGCGCGTACTGAACCGGTTTCTCGCAGGCTTTCGGAACTCGTCTTCTTCATAGCATCACTCCTTCGGACGGCTTTGGCTTCAGTCACTCAGCCGAATGCTGCGGTGCCCGCATGATGCGGGTCTGCGTGAGAGCAGAACGCGCATCGATTCGTCGAGTTCATTCGTCCGAAGAAGCGATTGCGTGCGCCGCGAGCTCCATGCGTATCGTCCACGACGGGAGCGGCTGGCCTCACACGGGCAGGTAAGAGGTCTCCTTGATTTCCTCCATGACAACGTAACTGCGCGATTCTGCGGGCGCGGGCAGGCGCTGCAAGATGTGCCCGAGCAGCCGACGGTAATCGTTCATCTCTGCAAGTCTCGCCTTCACCAGGTAGTCAAAGTCGCCCGAGACGAGATGGCACTCCATCACCTCGGGTATGCTTTGCAGTTCTTTTTTGATTTTCTCGAACACCTCGTCGGATTTCGCAGACAGCTTGATCTCTAGGAACACGAGCAGTTTCTTCCCGAGCGCCTGCGGCGCGACGTGGGCGTGATAGCCGGTGATGACACCGTTGCGTTCCAGGCGACGGACACGCTCGGCGCAGGGGGTGGCCGAGAGCCCCACCTCTGCAGCCAGCTCTGTGATGGAGATGCGTCCGTTGCGCTGAAGGATGTCGAGGATCTTGCGATCGACGCGGTCGAACTCGTGCATGTGCGAAGCTCCTGCGTGGTTCGCGCCACGTGAGATAGGGTATGTCCGCCGAGCGAGGATGGTCGAGCAGCCGGTTACGCTTGCGACAGTGAATTTCACTACTTGAAGCCCCTTCCAGGCCTATGGGGCAGCGAAAAACGCTGTTGACGCGCGAAGTTTGGCGGAAGTCACTACCTAGCCGTTCTTAAACTTAAGGCGTCGGCAACGATGGGCGCGGTGAGTCTCACATGCACGTGATCGTTCTGGGCAGCGGCGTGATCGGTGTGACGAGCGCGTGGTATCTCGCTCGCCGCGGCGCGCGGGTGACCGTGCTCGATCGCCAGCCTGCACCGGCGCTGGAAGCGAGCTATGCCAACGCCGGCCAGATCTCTCCCGGATACTCGACACCGTGGGCGGCGCCAGGCATCCCACTCAAGGCGCTGCGCTGGCTGTTCCAGCGCCACGCGCCCCTGTCCATTCGTCCGGATGGCACCCTGTATCAGCTCCGCTGGCTGGCAGCGATGCTTGCCAACTGCTCCTCGCGATGTTATTCCATCAACAAGGAACGGATGTTGAGGCTGGCCGAGTACAGTCGCGACTGTCTGCGGGAGCTTCGCCACGAGCTCGGCATCCAGTACGAGCAACGTTCAGGGGGGACGTTGCAGCTGTTCAGGAGTCGCAAGCAGCTCGAGGCAGCGCGACGGGACATTGCTGTGCTCGAACGATATGGCGTTCCCTATGAGCTGCTCCAAGCGGATGAGCTGCCACGTGTGGAGCCGGCGCTTGCAAAGGTGACGAGCAAGCTCGCTGGCGGATTGCGACTACCGAACGACGAAACGGGTGACTGCCATCTCTTCACAGCACGTCTTGCTCAAGCAGCTGCGCAGGCAGGTGTGGAATTCCGTTTCAATCGCCACATCGAGGCGCTCGAAGCCAAGGCGGGTCGCATTGTCGGGGTACGTTCGCAAGGCGAGCTTCTGAGGGCGGATGCGTACGTGGTGGCTTGCGGCAGCGGCTCCCGTGATTTGCTTGCTCCGCTCGGGCTCCAGTTGCCCATTTATCCCGTGAAGGGGTACTCGCTGACGCTGCCCATCGTCGATGCGAGCGCAGCACCCGTTTCCACCGTGCTGGACGAAACCTACAAGATCGCGATCACTCGCTTCGACGAGCGCATCCGCGTGGGCGGCATGGCAGAGCTCGTTGGATTCGACTTGACGCTCTCACCGCGCCGTCGTGTGACGCTCGAGAGGGTGACGGACGAGCTCTTTCCGGGTGCCGGAGATGTTGAACGTGCTGCGTTCTGGACCGGCCTGCGGCCGATGACGCCCGATAGCACGCCGATCGTGGGCGTGAGCGAGTATCGCAATTTGTTCATCAATACCGGGCACGGCACGCTCGGCTGGACGATGGCGTGTGGCTCGGGACGGATCATCGCCGATCTCGTGACGGGTTATCGGCCGGCCATTCGCATCGATGGCCTTGATTTGTCGCGGTATCGCACCTCGATGCCGACCCGTGTTCGACAGCTCGCCCACGGTAACGAATCGACATGACGCGTCCAACCCGTGCTCTCATCGATCTCGAGGCGTTGCGCGCCAACTATCGGCTTGCGCGTCGCATTCACGGCGGCCGCGCGGTCGCAGTCATCAAGGCGAATGCCTATGGTCATGGCGCGCTTGCGTGCGCGAGGGCGCTGGCAGAGGACGCCGATGCGTTCGCAGTTGCGTTTCTCGACGAGGCTCGTGAGCTGCGCGAAGGGGGGGTGCGCAATCCGATTCTGCTTCTCGAAGGTGTGTTCAGTGGCGCCGAGCTCGAGCTTGCGAGTGAGCTCGGTTTGTGGCTGGTCGTCCATCACGACGAGCAGATCAGAATGGTGGAGCAGGCGCGGCTGCTTCCAAGGAGCCTCACCGCATGGCTGAAAATCGAATCGGGAATGCACCGTGCGGGATTCGATAGTGCGGATGCCGCGCGTGCCTATCGTCGACTCGACGCGACGGGAAAGGTGCGTGCCATCACGCTGATGACACACTTTGCTCGCGCTGAAGAACTGCGAAGCTCGATGACCACGGAGCAGATCGAGCGGTTCGATATGGAAACGCGAGGCTTGCCCGGCGAACGCAGCTTGTGCAACTCCGCTGGGTTGCTCAATTGGCCACAGGCGCGTCGGGACTGGGCGCGACCGGGGATCATGCTGTACGGCATTGCGCCGGATGACAGTGTGCTGACTGGCTTGCAGCCAGTCATGACGTTCCGTAGCTGCATCTGCGCCGTTCGCACCGTGCAGCCAGGCGATGCCATTGGTTATGGCGCCACTTTCGTTGCCGACAAACCCATGCGTATTGGCTTGGTGTGCGCTGGCTATGCGGACGGCTATCCGCAGACGGCTCCTTCAGGGACGCCCGTGGCAGTCGATGGGCAGCGCACGTCGCTAGTGGGCCGTGTGTCGATGGATCTGCTCATGGTCGACATCACCGATCTGCCTAGCGCACGTATTGGCAGCGAGGTGGAGCTGTGGGGTCGGCACGTGCACGTGTCCGAAGTGGCGAAGGCGAGCGGTCGTATCGGCTATGAGCTGGTGTGCAACGTCAAGCGCGCTCCATTCGAGTATGTCGACGTACCTGCGTCACGCGTGTCCTGCATGCGTGTCGAGAGCGCTACAGCCTGAACAAACCCGAATATCGTGCCGGCGCTGCGCGCGAGTATTGCTTCGGTGGTTTGATGCTCACGCCGAAGTGTGCAGCCGCGTGCCAGGGCCAGCGAGGATCGTAGAGAATGGCGCGCGCGATCGCGATCAAGTCTGCATCCCCGGCCACGAGAATGGACTCGGCGTGATCGAAATCGGTGATCAGCCCGACCGCGACGACCGGCATCTTCACCGCTGCCTTGACGGCACGCGCGAGCGGCACCTGATAGCCAGGTCCGAGCGGAATCTGTTGCGCTGGCGTCAATCCCCCGCTCGAGACGTGAATCCCGCTGCAACCGCGCGCTTCGAGCGCCTGCGCCAACTCGACCGTTTGCTCGATATCCCAGCCGTTGGGTGCCCAATCGGTGCCCGATACGCGCACGGTGACCGGTAGCTCGGGCGGAACAGCCTCGCGCACGGCGTCGAAGACCTCCAAAGGAAAGCGCATGCGATTGGCGAGCGAACCGCCGTACTCGTCGGTGCGTTGATTTGAAAGCGGCGACAAGAACTGATGCAGAAGATAGCCGTGGGCAGCATGGAGTTGAATCGCGTTGAGACCAACTCGGACGGCGCGGCGTGCCGCTGCGACGAAGGCATCGCGTACCCGCGCAAGGCCGTCGCGATCGAGCGCCGTCGGTGGAACGTCGCGCTCGAGATAGGGAATGGCGGACGGAGCTTCTGTACGCCAGCCGTTCGGTTGCTCGGGCGGCAGTTGCGCGCCGCCTTGCCATGGCACTTCCGTGGAAGCCTTGCGCCCGGCATGTGCAAGCTGGATCGCGATCGGCATGTCCGACCAACGACGCACGGCTTCGACCGTACGGCCGAGGGCAGCTTCGCAGGCGTCCGAGTACAAGCCGACATCGGCATATGTGATGCGCCCTTCGGGCGTGACGGCCGTCGCCTCGATCGTGAGCAGTCCCGCGCCGGACAGCGCCAAGTGTCCGAGATGGATGAGATGCCAGTCGGTCATGCAACCGTCTTCTGCCGAGTACTGGCACATCGGTGCGATCACGATGCGGTTGGCAAGCTCCAGCGCTCCAATCCGAATTGGAGTGAACAATCGACAGGTCATGGCACTCTCCGAACGTTCGTTGCCTCATGCGCCGCGCTTGCGCAAGGCGTGACGCATACGTTGCGAGGAATAGATGAGTATTGTCGACGATCGCACCGGCATTTCGATAGACCAGAGGCGCAGCAAGAGACGCTCGGCGCCACTTGCCGCCGCAGGGTGCGCTGACGCTCCATAGCCGCCGTTCCTATCTTCGGCACCGTTGCTGCACAACGAGCAGCCGCACGTGCCCGATTGGCGTTACCTGCAAGCGCGACGCAGCGGATCCTCGCTCGCACGCATGCGCAAACGATCGGACGCCGTAAACAAGCATGTTGGGTATGACGCGATGATCTTCAATCCCAGGAGGGTGCGCTTCGACGCTCACCTAGCGCTCGTGCTAACGGCGCTGTTGCTCGCGATCGCGCTGCCGCTGCATATCATCGTGATGGGGACGGTGATCGCTGATACCGATCCCGAGCGCTTTGCGCAACTTCATCTACAGCACGGTTTCTGGTGGCGGGCGAGTCTGACATTCGTGTACTTCCCAGCAGCGGTCACGCTGCATTTGTTCGTGCAGTCGGCAAGCCGGCGCTTGCGGACGCTCTTCGTCGCGGGGTTTTGTCTGTTCCTGCTCGGCAACGCCATCGATTTGCTGTTTCGTTCCGTACAGTTTCTTGTCGCTCATGGCGTATGGGCGCCACAGTTGCTGGATGATGCCGCTGCTGCTACCGGCAAAGACGCGCGGGCCAAAATCCTGGCCTTCAACGAGATCGCTCCAGCGTTCGGGTTCAGCTTCTCCCTCCTGTTTGCTGTCGGCCGGATGCTCATGGGATGCGCGCTCGTATGCGAGCCCGATCGGATTGTCCAGCTTGCGGGCGTGGCATTGGTTGCCACAGGGATATTGAACATGGTGTTCGCCTTGACGTCGGTGCTGCAGCTCGCAGCGCTCGGAGCCATCGCGTCCGTCTATCCTTGGGTCTGGTTGCTTGGGCTCGCTGCGGTAGGTGTGGCAGCGGCGCGCGTTCGCTTACGGTGCTGATTGAGTACGGGTCGGTATCTGTTCTTCTGTGCTCCGCCAAGCGGCGCGAGGCTCGTATGTAGGCATTCACGCCCTGTCGTTGTCTAAGAAATGACTAGGTAAATTCGAGCAGACCAGCCGATCGTCTATCGGGATGCCGTAGCAGCGGAACCTGAAGTGATCGGGTGCGATTTCTTGTGGACGATGCTCGAGGCAGGGAGAAGGCGATGTATGCGCGCATATGGGTGCCTGCTGTAACCATTGCAACGATGCTGTTCGGTTCGAGCACTGTGCTCGCTCAGCAATCCAGTGAGTTGCTGCGGCGTCCACTGGCGGAGCTGCAGCTCAGCAACGAGACGTTGCAGCTGCGTTATTTGAGTCGGGGCGAGCAGATGGGCAGCGACCGTAGCCGCATCGGGGGTACGTTCTTCTTGAGTGAGGAGCGCGACATCGTACTGAGCGCGGACCTCATGTTTCCGGCCCAATGGGACATCGAACGCTTCTCCATTCTGTTTGGGCCCCGAGTCTATGCTGCGTTGCTGGAAGACGAGAACAATGACGTGATGTCGGTCGCTGTCGGCGCCGAGATGCGGCTCATGCTCCACCGCGAGATGGGACTCGCACTTTCTGGGCAGGCATTTCACGCACCAGACATTCTCACATTTGGATCCGCGGACAAGCTCACAGACTTGAGCGCGCGAATCGAGCTCGCGGTGGCACCGCGTGTGGTGGTCTTCGGCGGCATGCGGTGGTTCGAGTTCGATCTCGTGGACAATCAAGGCGAACGAACCTTGCAGGAAGAGTTGTTCGTAGGTTTCGGGTATCGGCTGTGAGGGGTTGCTGGACTCTGGGCAGCTGGGCTCCTGGCCCGAGGCGTGTGTAGTTTGTGCCAAAGCACCCATCACCGAGCCCACGCCTCGAGCCCATCTTCCACTGACATCACACGCGCGACGCCAGCGTTAACATGGTGGCCTCTTCGAGCTGGGAGGTCATCATGTGTGCACGTCTGCGCGTGCTGTGGCAACGAGCCATCCTGACGTGCGTGCTCATCGGGTTTGCCGTTTCTGCGTGGCCCAATGACATCGAGCAGGTGAATGGCGAGCTTGCCCGCTATGTCGCCGACCTTGACGACGGCTTCAGCTGGCGCGAAATGACCTCCGGCCGCATCGGCAACGTGGAGTACGTCGAGTACCTCCTCACTTCCCAAACCTGGCGCGGCATCGAGTGGAAGCATCAATTGTTCCTGCTGCGTCCGCAGGACATGAGTGTCCACTCGCGCAGCGCGCTCCTGTTCGTGCACGGCGGACGTTGGAAGCCGGAGTACGAGAGCGGCCGGGATACGGCGGAGCTGCCGAGAGAAGCGCGCCATTTTGCCCGCCTGGCAGAAGCGATTCGCGCACCGGTCGGTGTGCTGCGCCAAGTGCCGTTCCAGCCGTTGTTCAAGCGTCGCGAAGATGCGCTCATCGCATATACATTGGATCAGTACCTGCGCACGGGCGAACGCGACTGGCCGCTCCTGCTACCGATGGTGAAGAGTGTCGTGCGTGCGATGGACGCCGTGCAGAGCATCGCCCGTGAGCGTTGGGATGCTTCGATCTCGGCGTTCACCGTTGCAGGAGCATCCAAGCGTGGCTGGACGTCATGGCTCACCGCCGCCGTTGATCCGCGCGTCGTGGCGGTCGCGCCGATGGTGATCGACATGCTCAACATGCCTGCGCAGATCGAGCATCAACGCGCGACTTGGGGTGACTTGTCACAGGAGATCGCCGATTATGCGGCGCTCGATCTGCCGTCCCGCTTGCAATCGACGCGCGGCAGCGAGCTCCTGTCGCTGGTCGATCCGTTCAGTTATCGCACAAGGCTCACCAGCGCGAAGCTCATCATATTGAGCACGAACGATCGCTATTGGCCGCTCGATGCCTTGAAGCTCTATTGGTCCGAGCTGCCCGATCCGAAACACGTCCTCTACGTGCCGAATCAGGGCCATGGTCTGCGCGATGTCGATCGCCTCGTGGGGGCACTGAGCGCGCTGCACCGGTATGCCGCAGCGGGGGAGACACTGCCGGCTTTGAGGTGGTCGTTCGCTCCGCGCGACCACCGCCTCGCGATCCACATCGAGACACAGCGGCCTGCTGCACGAGCGCGCGTCTGGACCGCGACGAGCGCGACGAAGGATTTCCGCGATGTGCGCTGGAGATCGCGCGTATGCAGCAGGGAGAAGCCGACAGTGCACTCGTGCATGAGCGTGCGAGATCCGAGCGTGTACACGGCCGTTTTCGGGGAAGTGACTTTCGAGGACCCTGGTCATCCGCCTTTTTCGCTGACGACCACAGTATGCATTGCAGCGCCGCGCGGCGTAGGGGCGGACGCCTGTCGGACTTAGGTAGGCAAGGAAGCCTATCGGCACTCTCCCGTTGATGCGAACTGTGTCGTAGTTCGCGGCAAGGGACATTCTGTAAACTCGGCCGCACAAGCACACGACAAGCAAAGCGGCCGTATGCGCATGCTGATTGATCTATACGATAACGAGTACGGCTATGCTCGTATCTTTGCTGAGCGGGAAGGTTTCGGGTACGAGCTGAGCACGTATCGTCCGCTTCCGATTATGGATCTCTTCGCGCGGATGAGCGGTTTCCCGTCGGCAGAGGCTGCTTGCGCCGCGGCACGCGAGCAGCTCGCTTCGGTACGTCAAATCGTGGAAGGGAAGCGCAAACGCTCGCGCCAGCGCGTTCGAGCAGCGGCTTCCCTGCCGCAGGCTTTCTCGTGAGTGCTGGTTACGCCGCCTGGCCTTTGGCCTTGGCGGCGCTCGCGACCACGAGCTCGGCGATCTGCACGGCGTTCAGCGCAGCACCTTTGAGCAGCTGATCGCCCGCGATGAACAGCGAGATCGAGCGGCCTTCAGGATCGCTCAGATCCTGCCGGATGCGGCCGACGAGCAGCTCGTCCTGACCGGACGCGTCTTTCGGCATCGGAAAGTAGTTGTTTTCGATGTCGTCGACGATCTTCACGCCCGGTGCGCCGGCGATGATCTCGCGAACCTCTGCCGGCGTGATCGGCCGCGCGCACTCGAACGTTGCGGAGATGCAATGTGCCCTCAGCACGGGTACGCGAATGCAAGTCGCCGAGATCCGCAGCGACGGCTCAGCAAAGATCTTGCGAGCCTCTTGCATGACCTTCGTTTCTTCTTCGTTGTACCCGGTCGCGGGATCGATGCGCGTGTTGTGGCTGAAGACATTGAACGCGTACGGGTGCGGCAACACCTTCGGCTCGTACTTCTCGCCTGCCAGGTATGCACGAGTCGACTCGCGCAGCTCTTCCATGGCAGCCGCGCCGGCGCCAGATGCGGCCTGATAGGTCGAGATGATCAGCCGCTGCAACGGATTGACGCGGTGGATCGGCCAGAGCGGCGTGATCGTCAGCACCGTCGCGCAGTTCGGGTTGGCGATGATGCCGCGGTGTCCATCGATCGCGTGCGCGTTGATCTCGGGTACCACGAGCGGCACATCCGGCTGCATGCGGAATGCAGACGAGTTGTCGATCACGATCGTGCCGGCTGCGGCCAGGGCTGGAGCGAAGCGTCGCGAGATCGCGCCGCCTGCCGCGAACAGCGCGATGTCGATGCCGGTGAGCGCCTCTTCGCGCAGCTCTTCGATCACGAGCGATTGGCCGGCATAGTCCACGCGTTGCCCTGCCGAGCGCGCCGATGCAAACAGCCGCAGTGAAGACAGGGGAAAGCGACGTTTCTCCAGGCACCGCACCATCTCGGCTCCGACTGCGCCAGTCGCGCCAATGATTGCGACCACGGGAGACTGCAAGTTCGGCTGGCGCACGGCTTGTGCGGACTTGCTCGAAGCACTCGCTGCGGACATGGCTGCTTTCCTCTCTGACTTGCGAGCCGGCAGACAGGCACCCAAACAAAAAGGCCCCGTCGGCAACCGGCGGGGCCTTGTGATCTGTTCGATTCGGTTCGACTAAACGCGCACGGACAGACGAGACCCCGCGAGGAGCGTCTTCGTTTTCATCGTGCGTTTGTTAATAGTGAGCCGAATCATGGGGGCGCGACTCTATACGATGACGTCTCGGAATACAAGGTCATCCGTTCCCGATGCGGTGCGCTTGTCGCTTTGCGATGTGCGCGCCGACGAGCGCCGCAGGCACGGTGATGAGGATCCCGACCGTGTGGTACCAGGTCGGGATCTGAGCCGCGGTGAGCAGCCCGAGCACGATGGAGAGCAAGCCGAAGGCGAGCGCGTGGAAGTAAGGCACGATGCGGCCGAGGCGTGCGGCGAGGTAGCCGCCGAGCACGGTGGTGCCGGTGCCGAAGACAAACGACAGCAAGAGGTACTCGCGGTCGTTCAGCAGCCGTTCGACCGTTTGGCGCACCTGCTCGTCCGTCATGGCAGAGTTCAGCTCCGGTGCGAACAGGCCAATCAGGACCATGCCCAACAGAAAGTCCACGCCAAGCACCGCGAGTGTCGCGAGCAAGACTGCTTTGATGCTGATTGCGCGCATGGCCGTACGATATCAGGGTTGGCTGGGGCTGGAAGCCGGAGCAAGTGGTGAGGTGTGGTTCGCGAGTCGTGCTCTGTGCCAAGCAAATGCCGACGTCGAGTCTGCCAGACGGCACGCGTAAAGCGTGTCTTGGCTACAGCCGCGACCTGGGTCCGAAGGGCCGCAGACACCGAGGACACACCGCTCTACCGGCCTGTGGCCGCTGCGTTGTGAGCTTTGCTCCGCGATGACCGCAATCGCTGCAACGTAGCCGCTTGCCAACCTCGTCCGCGTTTGCGCGCCAACCGGTGCGCTTCGCGATTTCCTCGAGCTTCGCCACTGTGAAGCGGCCACACTTGCCGCAGACGATGTACACCGTCATGCCGCATTCCCCTAAAAACCCGAGCGTCCCTGGCTTGGCCGGCTTCTTCGAAGGCATCGCCACGCACCCGAACGGGAAAAGGTCGATCACGACGCAGCACGCGACGCATCAACCTTCGTTGCAAGACGGACAGTGGGCGGGCTGTGCGGCAGTCATTGCCACAGGCGTGCATCGCACGGCCTTGAGCTTCGGCAACAGGACGCGGATCGTGAGCAAGGTTTCTTTGCAGAGCTTTCTTTCCGCCTCGAGCTCGCTGTTCAGGGGTTCGTTCACTTCGTCGGTGAGCACTTCGGCCAAAATTTCCAGGTGATCGATGGTTCGGTCGATGAGCTTTAGCGGGGTGATGAACATAGTGACTCCGCGCTCGGTGACATGTGCGCTCGTGACACGCGGCTCGCAGGCAGGTCAGGAACGCCTGCAAAAGAATCGCCGCCATGGGCTGATTTTTTATACAGTACCGCGTCTGCTGCGCAAGAGCGCGTCGCTAAGTGATTGATTGCTGCGGATCGGGCTCGATCGGCTGGATGAGATCAGGCGCATTGTTGCGCGGACTGTTGACGCGCTCGGAGACCGGCCACGCGACCATCAGCTCGCTGGGGTACTCCTGCAACAGTGCCTTGGCTTCGGAGGGCGTTCCCGTGAGCCACAGGTCCACGTCATCCTTGCGCAAGATGGCAGGCATCCGCCGTTGCTCGCGCGGTAGCGGCTTGCCGCTGGAGTGGTTATGGATCTCCGCCATGAGATCGTTCGCGCGCATGGTGATCACGGCACACGATACGATTCGTTCGCCGGACTCGGTGTAAGACTCGTCCCAGATTCCCGCGAGGGCGAACGTGTCGCCGTCCACTGGCTTGATGAAGTAGGGCTGCTTGCGCCTGCCGCCTGCCTGCAGCTGCCACTCGTAAAAGCCGGTGCATGGCAGGATGCAGCGGCGCCCTCGCTGCCACGCACTCTTCCATGCTGCGCCGGTTTCCAGCCTTTCGATCGTCGCGTTGATCGTCGAGAACTTCGGTGCCTGACCCTTCGCCCAGTACGGCACCAGTCCCCATCGCATCAGCAGTGCCTCCCGTTCGCCTTTGCGATTGCGAATTGCGCGCACTACCGGGACGTTGTCGGTCGGCGCCACGTTGTAGCTCGCCTCGTAAGCACGCTCCAGCGCGTCGGACAAGCCGATGTGGCAATTCGCTCGTTCGATCGCGTAGTCGCGCTCGATCGTGGCTTGGTCAGGGGAAACGTAGCGACCACACATCGCTCTGATCGTACACCGTCCGTGCGGTCGTCATTGGCTATTCGTCGCGCAACAACACCCATGTGGGTGCGTGATCGCTCGGTTTCGGCAGATCGCGTACCCAGCGATCGACGTTCGCATCGATGAGTCGCTCGGCCAGCTTTCGATTCAATAGCAAGTGATCGATGCGCAGTCCGGCGTTGCGTTTCCAGTGATCACGGAAGTAATCCCAAAAGGTGAAAATCTGCTCGTTCGGATGCACCGCTCGCAGCGCATCGACCCAGCCTTGCGACAATAGACGTTGATATGCAGCGCGTGACTCGGGGTGCAGCAACGCATCCTTGCGCCAGGATTTCGGGTTGTATATGTCGAAATCCGTCGGTACGACGTTGTAGTCTCCTGCGAGTACCACCGGCTTGCCGCAGTCATACAGCGTCTGCGCATGCGCGATGAGTCGTTCGAACCAGGCGAGTTTGTAGTCGAATTTTTCTCCAGGCTGTGGATTGCCATTCGGCAGATAGAGACAGCCGACCACGATTCCTTTGGCCGTCGCTTCAATGTAACGACTCTGGGTGTCGTTCGGATCGCCAGGCAGACCACGACGGATTTCCACTGGGTCTTCACCTTTGGCGAGGATTGCCACGCCGTTCCACGAGCGCTGCCCATGCCAAACGGCACCGTAGCCGGCCGCTCGGATCGCCATGATCGGAAACGCGGAATCGGGAGCTTTCAGCTCTTGGAGGCACGCAATATCCGGCCGCTCCTTCTCCAACCATGTGATGAGGTGCTCCAAGCGGCTGGCGATGCCGTTGACGTTAAAGGTTGCGATTTTCATGGGCATAACCCTACACGCACAAACGCGTCGGCGCGAGTCTACAGGCTGTACCCGACTGCGCATCGATTGAAGTGGACCTTCGCTACGTGCGCAGCGTTAGTAGAACGATCAAGACGTCGGAGCACGCTCGATGCTGACACACCTGCGACGATCAATGCCGCTTTGCGCGCTTTGTGCAGCCATTGCAGCTTGCGGCGACGGGCGATCGAGCGACGATCCGCAACCGCAACAGGACGATGCACCCGCACGCGGCGTGTTGATCGAAAATCCCCCAGCACGCGTGGATTCAGTGTCGGTTGCAGATCTCGTCGCGAGCGTTGGCGGCAGCTTCGCAGGACAAGTGCTGCTCGAGATCATGGGCGAGCCGCCCTGTCGCATCGACGTGCATCATCTGAAATATCACACCGTGGCACCGGGAGATGCGCTCACGCCCGCTTCGGGCGCATTGCTGGTGCCGACAGGCGATGCGCCGCAGTGTCAGGGTGAGCGACCGGTGCTGTTGTACGCGCATGGCACCGCGAGCGAGCGCGCGTTCAACATGGCGGACATTCGTAATCCGGATCGCATCGAGTCGATCCTCGTGGCAGCAGCCTTTGCCGCGCACGGCTATATCGTGGTCGCCCCGAACTATGTCGGATACGACGTTTCGACGCACTACCATCCTTACTTGAATGCCGATCAGTCATCGAAAGACATGATCGATGCCTTGACGGCAGCTCGCACGGCGTTGCCGACGGTCGAGGCACCGATGACGCGGCCAAGTGAGCAGCTTTTCGTGACCGGCTATTCGCAAGGCGGTCATGTCGCCATGGCAACACATCGCGCCATGCAGGCGACGGGGATGACGGTGACCGCTTCCGCACCGATGTCGGGACCCTATGCGCTGGCGGCATTCGGCGATGCGGTCTTCTATGGACAGGTGAATGCCGGTGCGCCGCTGCACTTCACGATGTTGACGACGGGTTATCAGCTCGCATACGGCAACATCTACGCGAGCCCAGCCGATGTGTTCGAGGCGCGCTATGCAAGCGGCATCGAGTCGCTGCTACCGAGCACGCAGACACGCTCGTCGTTGTACGAGCAGGGCTTGCTGCCGCGGCAGCAGCTGTTCAGCGACGTCCCGCCGGATCCGGCGTATGCGTCCTACACGCCACCGACGCAGCCGGAGCGATTCGCAAACGTCTTCGCGCAGGGTTTCGGCACCACGCACTTGCTCACCAACGATTTTCGACTGGGCTATCTACAGGATGCGCAGGCGAACCCCGATGGTGGATTCCCAACCACCACGACTGGCGCTCCGCCGGAAGCGCCCGTGCATCCGCTGCGTCAGGCATTGAAACGTAACGACCTGCGCGATTGGACGCCTGCTGCGCCGATGTTTCTTTGCGGCGGTCACGGTGACCCCACGGTGTTCTTCTTGAACACGCAGCTCATGCTGGGTTATTGGGCGCCGACGGTTGCGGAGATCACGGTGCTCGATGTCGAGACGGAACCGGTCGCAAACGATCCGTTTGCGGATTACAAGCGACGTTTTGAGACCGCCAAGATTCTGCTGGCTGCGAACGCCGTCGCAGAAGGTGCGGACGACGGCGGCGCGGCTGCCGTGCAAGAGGCGTATCACGCGACGCTCGTCGCGCCGTTTTGCTTGGCCGCCGTGCGGGCGTATTTCGGGAGGCTGTAGGCTGTGGGCGATAGGATGGGACGAAGGCGAGGCCGGTGTCTGCCCCGGCCTCGCATCTAGTTGCGCTTTACTCACACAGGCTTGCGAAACTTCAGCGTCATGCGATCCGACTCGCCGATCGCCTCCATCTGCTTGCGTAGCTCTGGATCGTTGCGGCTCGTCGCAAGCGTCGGGGGTAGGCGCCACACGATGTCGCTTTCGGTTGGCTGATCCTTCGGATTGGCATTGATTTCGCTGGCTTCGACGAATTCGAATCCCGCGCGCTCGAATGCAGCGATCACCGCCGATTGCTTGACGTATCCCGCATTGCCTTTCGCCCACTCATCGGAGCTGTCCTCAGGCGCGCGATGCGCAACGACGCCGACGATGCCGCCTGGCTTGAGCAGCTTCTTCATGTCTTCGAGCGCGCTCGTCAGATAGCCACCCTGGTCTTCGAATCGCATGAAGTGGTGGATGGCACGAATGACCAGCACTGCGTCGGCTGTGCCGGCAAGCTCGTCGGGAATGGCGCCGTAGTGCACGGCGATGACGCGCGCATCGTTTTCGTCGCGCTTCGCGTCCATCTTTGCGACGAAGTTGGCCGCCCACTTCGCTTTCTCTTCAGGCTTCGGCGCGATCCTGCCGAAGAGCTGCCACATTTCCGGCGAGTAGTCCGCGGCGATCACCGTGCCTTCCAGACCGAGATAATCCATCAGTATTCCCGTGTACCAGATCTCTCCCGGTAGCGTGTCGACCACTGTCATACCAGGCTCTATACCGAAGAACTGCAGCGTTTCTTTGGGATGACGCCATTGGTAGCGCGCTTGCGCTTCCTCGGGCTGTGCAGCGAGCACCGCATCGAGCATCGAACTCGGGCTAGTTGCTGCGGCTGCGCGCTCGGCGCTCGGTTCGGGTGCAACCGGGGCGGTGGGTTCCTGCTTGGAACAGGCGAACAAGGCAAGGGCGGCTGCGCCCACAAAAAGCTGTGCTCTCATGTTGTATTTCTCCTCCCGATTCTGTCGGCGAGTTGCGACCCAAGCCTCATGACGATCTCGCTCGCCGGAGCTCGTGTCGGTGTGCGCACGACAGGATACGCGCTCACGCATAGCATAGACAAACGGCGGTTAGGCGTCGTGTGTTTCGAGTATGGGCGCGCGAGCTCAGTCGCGGCCTGACAGCGATGACAACACACGAGCAACCGCTCGGCTTCTTGCTGACGATTGTTTGATCGGGACGTCAGATGTGCACATGAGCGAGCAGGCGCGATGTGGCGACGATTGCTCGTTCCATTCCGTCTCGCTTCACCATGGTGTGTCGATGCTCGCCGTGTCGCCGCCTGGATGCGGTTGAGCATTCAGCCATTCTCGTGCTGCCGCGATTGTTTCTCGCGAAACGCTGCCTGGTTCTCGTGCCCGTGTCTCGGCCCAGCGGCGCATGGCGTTGAGGAGCTTGTTTGCTTGCTCGTGGTCGAGCGCATACAAGCGTTGATAGTTGAACCTTGCCTGCTCGAAGCGATCGAGGCCCAGAAACGCCTCCCCTTGGTATTCGATGGCTCGCGCATAGTCGGGCTTCAGCTCGAGGGCCGCCTCGTATGCCGCGAGCGCGCGATCGTGTTGGCCGTGCTTGCGCCTGGCATAGCCGATGTATGTGTGCGCTTCGTACATGCGCGGATCGTGACGCACCGCTTCTTCCATTGCGCGCAACGCGTCTTCGTATGCGAGCTTCGCACCGGCGCGGGCTTCATTGCGACTGCGTGCGTCTCGCGCAGCGGCGGCATCCTGCTCGAAGCGGGCTGCGCGCTCGATGAAGGCATACCCCGTCCCGTAGGCTTCGCTCGCCGACGGACCGTACTCCGTTTCGGGCTCGAGTTGTCGCGCGCGATTGCGTGGTGGGCCGTCGGCGCATACCAACGGTGATACGCAACCGGCGACGCACGCAAGCAGCACCGTCACAGCCGCGCGATGTTTACAGCCGCCGGTCATGGCCTAGAACCTCGATGAGGCGAGCTGTATGTCCGCAGCAGACCATGCCGAGCGAAAGTCGGCTTCGATTGCTTTGGCTTGCTCGATCTTGCCCTGTGCCCGCAGAGCTTGTGCGAGACCAAACAGCGCCCAGCCGTTCTTTGGATGCTCGCGCAGGTCCTGCCAATAGACCGTCTCGGCTTCCGCGGCGCGTCCTGCCTCAAGCAATACAGCAGCGAGGGAGTGGCGTACCGGATAGTGCCAGTCGTCCGGCTCGGTATAAACCAGTGCGTCCTGCAGACGAACGGCACGCTCGAGCTCGATAATGGCTTCGTCGTAACGTCCTTGTGCGGCGGCGAGCTCGCCGGCGAGTGACGCCGCTGCGATCCGCAGCACCGCATCGGGCTTGTTCAAAGACATGGAGGCAGGCTTTGCGATCAGCTCGGGATCTGCAGCGATTCGCCTTACTGCTTCGAGCTCCTTGCCAGCGCCAGAAAAATCCCCCTTGCGTGTAAGGGCCATGCCGCGCGCGTAATGTCGTACGCCGCGCGTGAAGGGGGAGTCGTACTTGAGTGAGCCCAGCTGCAGAATCTCGTCCCAGCGTCCGAATCGGGCCAGCGCGAAATCCTCGACCAGCAAGAATGTCTGCAGAATCGGCATCTCCTGGACCGCTTCCTGCGGAACCGCATTGACTGTCTTGCGTGCCGCTTCGATTGCCAGCTCACTGCGGCCCGCCATGGTTGCGCCGAACCACAAGAAATGAATGTTGTGGGGGTAGTAGCCGAGCGGATAGATCCCCTGGGCTCGACACTGCGAGATGTAGTCTTCATCGGCGCGGATCGCCAATTGATTGGCCTTGATCACATCATCGTAGCGACCGACGCGTTGATATATGTGTCCGGGCATGTGCACCAGGTGCCCCGCAGCAGGTGCCAGCGTTAGCAGCGTGTCCGCCGCCTGCTCGGCTCTGTGCGGCTCGAACGCTTCCCACAAGTGAATCGACAGATGCAGCGCGCCGAGGTGCTTCGGGTCGTGTGCAATGACTCGCTCGAGCGACGCGGCGATTTCCTCGGTGCCGGGATACGGTCGACCGTCCGGCAACCAGTAGTTCCACGGGCGCAAGTCCATGAGCGCTTCTGCATACAGCGTCGCAGCGTCTGGGTCGTCAGGATACTTCTCGCTCAACATGCGCATGGCGCCGGCGTAGGCCTGATCCGCAGCCACACGATCTTCGGCGTTTCCGGTGTAACGCGCCGCCAATGCGTCGATGTAGTCGCGCTCACGCGCGCTTGCGTGAGCTTTCAGTGAACGTGCTTTGTCGATGAGTCGCTGTGCCAGCGGTTCCGCGGTCGGATCCATCGGCGCATTGATGTTGGGCCCCAGCACGAGCGCCTGGCCCCAGTAAGCCATTGCGCAGTGTGGCTCGAGACGTGCAGCTTCTGCGAAAGCACGTCCTGCCTCTGCGTGATTAAATCCATAGGCGAGATTCAAACCCTGATTCATGAAAACTTGTGCCTGCTCGGAGCGGCAGGTGACCGGAAAGACGAGCGTGCCGACGTTCTGTAAACGCGGCGCGAGTGCACCCGAAAGTGTGCGCGTGCTGCCCTGCTCGGGCGCGCTGTAATGTTCGTGCGTCGGCTGATCGGCTGGTGTCGTGGTGGACTGTTGACCGTGCGCCGCCAATGACACCGTCGCAAGAATCGCGGCGGACAGCAGTGGAGCGGAGCATGCGTGGAGCTCGGGTGACATGATGATCTCCCGATTGATATGACAGGCGGCACGCCTGCAGAGGGTGGATTGTGCGAATCCTTGTAGCGCTCGGAGTATGCGCGCGTAGGAGGGGCAGCGCGTACTGTGAGATGTGGCATGAGGGTCGCGCAATGCGCGCGGCGAGGCGCCTTACAAGCGGACGGAGCACGTGAGAAGGGCGCTAGCATTTCTTCACATTATGAAGACGTAGACACATACGGCCGACGGGCGCGCGGCTCTGTCGCATCGTCAACGCATGTGCAACACTTGACCGTTCGTTTCGGAGGTTGGAGAAGAACAACGATGCGAAGCTTCCGTCGACTCGGTATTGCCGCTTGCTGGGGGCTGCTTTCCGCGAGCGCGATGGCGTCGAGCTCTCCAGCAACGCTCTTCCATGAGCTGTTTCAGGATCATGCTGTGCTCCAACGGGACCGTCCGATTCCGGTGTGGGGCCGAGCTGCGCCAGGAGAGCAGGTGCGCGTGAGTATCGACGGGACGGAGGTCGTCACGCACGCTGATGCGAACGGTGCCTGGAAGGTGGAGCTGCCCGCGCTGCCAGCGGGTGGGCCGTATACGTTGACCGCGAGCACCGCTTCGGGAACGACACAGGTCGTTTCCGATGTGCTGGTGGGCGATGTGTGGCTGTGCTCCGGTCAGTCGAACATGGAGATGCCGACGCGCGCTGCGCTCAATTTCTGGGCTGAGAGCGCGCGAGCGGCCAACGATTCCATTCGGCTGTTGACGGTTGCACGCGACACGAGCGCAACGCCGAAGAGCACGTTTTCGACGCCGGTGCGGTGGCAGCCGACGACGAGCGAGGCGTTCGCCGACTTCTCGGCTACGTGCTTCTACTTTGCACGGGAGCTGCAGCAGCACGTCAAGGTGCCGATGGGCTTGATTCACGCATCGTGGGGCGGTTCGCGAATCGAGCCGTGGATGAGCGCGGAGGCGTTGCGTGCCGCGGGCGGCTTCGACGAGATGCTCGAGATCCTTGCGCTCAAAGACACGCGGCCAGCAGAGGCGATTAGACGCTGGGGCGCAGTATGGGAGCGCTGGTGGAAGAGCCGGGTGCCGTCTTCTCAGCCGTGGACCGGCGAGAAGCAGGGCAGCTGGCGACCCGCGCCGCGCGAGCTCGGCCACTGGGAACAGTGGGGCGATCCTGAGCTTGCGGCATTCAACGGCATGGTGTGGCTGCGTGCCGTCGTCGAGTTGAGCCCTGCTCAAGCCCGCCAAGGCGCAACGCTCTCGCTCGGGAAGATCGACGATGTCGATATGACATGGGTCAACGGCCGCGCAGTGGGGAGCACTGCCGGTCCGGATACGGATCGTGTCTACGAGATTCCCAAGGGCGTACTCAAAGCAGGGCAGAACACGATCGTTGTCAATGCGCTCGACTTATGGGGGCCCGGTGGACCTTGGGGTGATACACCTCGGGCGTTGACACTCGCCGATGGCACGTCGATCCCGCTCGACGGCAAGTGGGAGTATCAGGTCGTGCCGCCATCGGTGGGCGAGCCGCCGCGTGCACCGTGGGACGTGACGGCAGGGCTCACGATGATCGCCAATGCCATGATCGCGCCGCTCGGCTCGTATCGCATGCGCGGCGTCGTTTGGTATCAGGGCGAATCGAACACCGGCGAGCCCGAGCGCTACGAGACATTGCTGCATGATTGGATGGCCGACTGGCGCGCGCGGTTCGGCAGCGATCTGTCGTTCTTGATCGTGCAACTCGCGAACTTTGGACAGCCGCCGACGGCGCCGACAGAAAGCGGCTGGGCAGGTGTGCGAGAGGCTCAGCGGCGCGCGGTCGCACGGGACGGTAACGCCGGCTTGGCAGTGGCGATCGATCTTGGGGATCGTTGGGACATCCATCCGGCGAACAAGCAACAAGTCGGTTATCGACTCGCGCGTGCCGCGCGTCATGTCGTGTACGGGGAGCCGATCACGCCTTCCGGTCCAACGCCGGTGCGTGCCGTACGCAGTCAGGACGCCATCGTCGTCGAGTTCGAGCACATCGACGGCAAGCTCGTCGCCTACAGCAGCTCGCATCCGATCGGTTTCGAGCTGTGTGGAGCAGAACCGGGCTCGTGCGAGTACGCGCTCGCGACCATCGAGGGCAACAGCGTCAGACTCGTCGGCAGCAACGTTCGCAATGCGAGGCGCGTGCGCTATTGCTGGGCCGACAGCCCGATCTGCACGCTCTACGACAACGCGCCGCTTCCGGCAGGCCCGTTTGAGGTAGAGATCGAGTAGGGCAGGAGGCTGGGGGCTGGCGACTCAAGCCCCGAGCCCCCGGCCCTCATTTACCGGCCACAGCTTCTATCACCTTGAACCCGTGCGCTTGCGCGACGACTCTGACGCGCGCGAATTCCTGGGTGAGCACACCCTCGTAGGCAAGGTGACGATTGGCGACGAGCCACAGGCGGCCGCGCGGCCGAAGCGCCCCTGCGGCGGCGGCGATGAAACGGCGG
>NICF_comb_assmDRAFT_10000032_pt1 | contig 85614 bp, 79 predicted proteins | sample NewIslPassag4_SG_FD_11279 | JGI IMG/M metagenome (IMG submission 11279)
GTCTCCTGTGTGGAGAAAATCAGTCCCCTATCAATTCAAATCCATTTCAGAGAAACCCTACCCCATTACATTACACAAAATTCTTGACGGTACCTCGGATCATACATGGATTCATAAGTTTGACGATTTTGTTGAATCTCTACGTTCGATTGGTAGTAGTACATAAGTGGTTTCTCCTCATCAGTTGTTTTCTCAACATATATCATAAAAAAAACGGTTTTGTCCCTTGACAAAATCGTTTTTCAACAGTCTGATTGCCTCTTGTCAATGATCACCGACAAGAGGCCATTCTGATTTCTAATGAGAGTAGCAACTCATATATTTCACAATCAAAGCCTTAGATGCAGATTACTGTCCTTCGACCCTCGCTATGTTCATCTTGTTTGTCAAAAACAGTGCAGGCAGAATGCTAATTACCATGAAGATTAAGCTTGTGATAAAACCTGCGTGATAAGCGCCGGCAAAGTTGGCTGCTGTAGCCTCCTTCACATTTAGAGCGTTACTGACCACCGTTGCCAAAATGGCGGAACCAAAGGCGGCTCCAACGTTTTGGATGATGCGGGTGGCAACGCTGGCTGCTGGGACTTGCAGCTTTTGGAGCCCTACGTAAGAATCACTCATCACAGGGACCGTGATCCCTCCGACGCCTATTCCTCGTACAAACAGTACCAACCATATGAGCCATTGCGACGTGTCGGCATCAAAGAATACAAATGGAAGTGTCCCGATGATGGTTATGGCAATGGAAGGCAGTACTACATACCGTGCCCCGAGCTTATCCGTCATTTTACCGATCAAAGGCCGTGTGACCAGCATTCCCACACCTTGGGGAATCAGCCAAAGTGCCGCTGTAATGACGTTGAGCTCAAGTACATTTTGAAAAAACATCGGGAAGAGAAGCATAGGCCCATTGGTGGCAAATCCGGCTAAAAACAGTGAAAGAAACGCAGCACTGAAATTTTTTGATTTGAACAGATCCAGTGGTATCAATGCTTGATCCTTTCTCTTCGACGCATAAAGCAAGTATGCCACCAACGAGATAGCGCCAATGCCGAATGCCAGGATGCCAGTTGCTCGCGTGTTCTGTGCCCTAATCTCCGTCACGCCAAAGACAACCATTCCAGATAACATGGCCAGCAACAGAATCCCTATCCAGTCCAGTTTTGCAGATTTATTCATTGCCTCGAACTTCGGCAATTTCCATTGTGCGATGAGTAATGCTATGCCCCCTATAGGAAGGTTTACAAAAAACAACCAATGCCACGATAAGTGCTGTAAAATGAATCCTCCGATAACCGGTCCGGCAATAGGGCCAAAAACCACCGGAATACCGACAACGGACATGACACGGCCCAGGTTTTCACTGCCAGCAGCTTGTACAACCAAAGTCGTCAGCGCTGGGATTATGATGCCGGAAGCGAGCCCCTGCAGCATACGAAATGCGATTAAGCTCTGCATATCCCATGCAAGACCGCAAAGAAGCGAGCTGATTAAGAACAGTCCCAATGCAACCATGTATACTTTCTTGCCATCATATTTTTGCATCAGCCAACCGGAAAGCGGGACTGCCATCCCCAAAGCGAGAACATATCCAGTCACCACCCATTGCGTAACCGCAAAGGTGGTTGAGAACGCTTTGGCTAAATCGTTCACCGCAATATTGATGATCGTGGAGTCCAACATAGGCAGAATTGCACCAAGCACCAAAATCCACGCGATGCTAATCATTCCTTTTGGTAATTTTTCTTTTCCCATATTTCCATCTCCTATTTTTAATTAAGGTACATATTGTACCTTAATTAGTATAAATGATTTAAAAATAAGGTTCAATATGTACCTTAAAANTTTTTTTAAATTATGATATAATGTTTTCCGATTTTTGCTGAAATATAAGCTTGAAAAACTCGTGTTGGCAAACACTTTGCGGAGAGATGGTGAATGAAATGAACGATGCGAGCAAGAATGTGCGTAGACGAGGAGACGCACTGATCGAAAGCATTTATAACGCCACGATAGAGTTGATCAAAAAAGTCGGTTATACCAATCTTACTTTTCAGCAAATCGCACATGCTGCGAAAACCAGCCGTACTGTCTTATACCGGCGATGGAATACAAAATTTGACCTAATCCATGAAATCATGGAATATAAAACGAAGAACGCGCTCGGCGGGGAATTGATTGATAAGATCGAGGACACAGGAAGCCTGCGTGGTGACTTGTTGCAGTTGCTTACCCTCTATCAAAGCATTTATACAGAGGGTGGGCTTGAAATAATGAATGCGATTTTATTTGAGATAGGACAAGACAGCGAAAAATTGTCGAAGATTGAAACTAACGCTAGAAATAAAAATATCTTGGTCATGCGTAAACTGCTTGGGTTCGCAAAAAACCGGGGAGAAAAAATAAAAGAGGTCAGCGACGCGACACTGACCTTGCCTTTTGACCTCATCCGAGTAGAAAATCTCCTGCGCAGAGAGACTATGGATGCAAAACGTCTTGAGTTATTGGTTGATGAAATATTGCTTCCGGTTTTTCTTGCTTAACGAAAATATGATTGCTGTTTTATGAAATCAAGGGAGTCAGTGAATTATAATAAAAATCAGTTGCCTTTAGTAAAAGTTTTTTGATCCGTGACCATGTATGGGTCGAATGTCTACCTCTTGCCTAATGAAACAAACCGTTATGTCATTACAGGTTACCTCAAGAACCAAAGTGCACTGACGATGGCCCACTTGATATCTCTATCCAGAAAGACCGGCAGAGCTAAACAAATATCAAAGTGCCTGAAACGAAGGAATCTAATTTTTCGTCTGATCAGGCACTTTTTACTTTAATATAAGGAAGATCAAGCAGTGACACAGGTACCATAAAAGGGACCTTTTTCATACAGATTTTGATGAACAACCATTATCCTTGTTTCCATTTATGAATATCTTGTTAAAATCAACTTCGCAACCGTCTCCACATGCGCCGTATGCGGGAACATGTCGACCGGTTGAATGTAGTCGACGCGATACGCCCTAGCCAAGGTATCAAGATCACGGGCAAGGCTGGATGGGTTGCATGAGACGTAGACGACCGTTTGCGGGCGAACGCGAAGGATCGTCTCAAGCAGCGCTCGGTCGCAGCCGACGCGGGGCGGGTCGACGATGACGACGTCCGGCTTCCATCCTTGTTTCACCCATTTTGGCAGCCAATATTCCGCTTTTCCGACCACATAATGCGTGTTCTCAAAGCCGTGTTTTTTGGCGTTTTTCTTTGCATCTTCGATTGCTTCCGGAATCGTATCCATGCCGCGCACTTCTTTGGCGTCGCGAGCGAGCCAAAGACCGATCGTGCCGACGCCGCAATAGGCATCAACGATCCTCTCTGTTCCGGTGAGAGCGGATGCCTTTTTCACTTCATCGTACAATTTCACCGTTTGGATGGGATTAAGCTGGAAAAAGGCGCGCGCGGAGAGCTCAAATGACAAATCGCCGAGCGTTTCTTGAATGTATTCATCTCCTGCTAGCACTTCTGTCTCGTCGCCGAAAATGAGCGAGGTTTTTTCGCCGTTTATGTTTTGCACGATCGATTTCACTTCTGGAAGACGGCGACGAATTTCGTCAATGAGCAGCTCTTTGCGCGGAATATCTTTCGTCGCCGTGACAAGAACGATCTGGATGTCCCCCGTATGAAAGCCAACGCGGGCGACGATCGTCCGTACGACGCCTGTTCTTGTCCGCTCATTGTAAATGGGGATGCGCAAATCTTGCAAAATCGTTTTGACAATGTTGGTCACGCGCGTCGTTTGTGGGTGTTGGACGCGACATTCCGACAAGTCGATGAGCCGGTGTGAGTTCAGGCCGTACAGCCCGGCGAGCACCTTTCCTTTTTTCACTCCGACTTGAAACTGGCTTTTGTTTCGGTAATGCCACGGATCGTTCATCCCGATCGTCGGGCGGATGTCAATTTTGTCGACATCGAGACGACGGACGTGACGACGCAACGCTTGGATGACAATGTCACGCTTCGCTTCAAGCTGCGCCTCGTACGACAAGTGCTGCAGCTGGCAGCCGCCGCACTGGTTATAGAGCGGGCATGACGGCGTGACGCGGTGAGACGAGCGCTTTCGGATGCGTTTGATTTTCGCCTCAGCATAGGTAGGGTGAATGTCTGTCGCCTCAACGATCACTTCCTCACCTGGCAAGGCGCCGGGGACAAAGACAACTTGTTTTTGAAAATAACCGACCCCTTCACCGTTAATGCCGATGCGCTGAATCGTCAGCGGAAATTGATCGCCTTTTTGAATCTTTACCTTCGTTTGTTGCTTTGTCATATCAGTCCCTCTCATTCAATACTTCTCCACAAATAAAGAGCCGCATAACTCGTGTACGGCTTCCATCGTTCGCCGAGCAATGCCAGCTCGCTAGCAGTCGGCCGCTTCGGAAGCTGAAAAAGTCGTTCAACCGCCCGCTGCAAGCCAATATCAGCCGGCGGAAAGACGTTCGGACGGCCAAGCCCAAACAGGAGAAAATTTTGCACGGTCCATGGCCCGATGCCTCGTATGGCGGTCAACCGCTCCATCACTTCACCGTCTTCCATTTGCTCGAGGTCATCAAGTCGCAGCGTTCCGTCGGCAATCAGACGCGACACATCAACGATATACTCCGCCTTCCGCCTGCTCAGCTGTAAGGCGCGCAAGTCATCATACGAGCGGGCGGCGATATCTTCTGGGCGCGGGTAAAACCAAACGCCGTCCCGTTCCTCACCGAACGTTTTGACAAACCGTTCTGTAAGTCGATAGCCCACTTTGAGATGAAGTTGCTGATGGATGAAACATTTCATCAGGCAAAAATACAAATCGAAATCAAGCACTAATGGCAGCCCCTCATAACGGGCAAACAGCGGCGCCAGCTCGGTCGTGCGGAAATGATCGTACACCGGGGCAAGCGGCGTCTGCCATTGGAATAAATGGGAGACGCGCTCAAGAATGTCTTCTTGCCGATTGGAATGCGGTGCCAAAACAACAAAACGGGGGGCTTCTTTTGTGCCGATGCTTTCAATTACGACCGGTATCTTTAAGCCGTCAAGATGAAGCGGCACGGTGATGCGCTGTCGCTCTACGTCAACCGCCATCAGCGGATCTAACGAAAGCCGGTCGAGCACATGGGCAAAATCATACGGCGCAGGCACGGTGATCGTTCGTTTCCACATTGTCCTCACCTTTTTCGTTGGTCCGTGCCCTTATTATAACGAAAAACGCCCCGCCAAACCAACGAATCGGACAAAGCAGCCGCATACGATTCAGTTGGAAAGGCAGGGACAAACGCCTCATCTCCAAACACTTCGCTCCATATGTGATTATAAAGCGCCTTATGGGCGAAACAGCCACGGATGGAGTCCCATCTTTTTCCCCATCAGCTCATCTAAGCTGGCAAACGTATACCCTTGTTTGCGCAAGTCATCGATCACTTTGGGCAGCGCGTCGGCGTTATCTTTCGAGACAGAGTGCAAAAGCACAATCGCACCTGGATGGATTTGTTTCATCATTTGGTCGTACGCATATCGCCACCCTCGCTGGCGATCGGTTTGCCAATCGACGAAGGCAAGCGACCAAAAAACATGATAATAGCCTAGGTCGCGGGCGAGGGACAACGTCCGTTCACTAAAAATGCCGCGCGGCGGACGAAGGTACACCATCCCTTTTTGCCCGGTCAATTCCTCTGTCTTTTCTTTGACTTTTTCCAGCTCCTCACGCAGCCGCTCATCACTTACTGTCGTCAAATCAGGGTGATGCCACGAATGGTTGCCGATGATGTGCCCTTCCGCAGCCATTCGTTTCACCAAATCAGGTGCGGTTTGCAAGTAATGGCCCGTGACAAAAAAAGTAGCCGGCACTTGTTTTTCTTTTAACACATCTAAAATTTTTGCCGTATAGCCGTTTTCATAGCCGTTATCAAACGTTAAATACACTGTTTTTTCACTCGTATCGCCTAAATAAAAAGCATCGTACTTCGCCAACAGTTCATCAAGCTCTTTCCCCGCTGACGGGGGTTCATGGTTTTCACTCCGCTTGAATCCCCAATGGATCGGCGCATTGCTTGCCGCTAAAGCNGGGGTGGGAACGAGTGCNATTATGAACACGAGGGAAAGAAGCCATTTCATGCGCAGAGTTCCTCCTTAGCCACCGTCTTTTTCCTTTTTCTTATTGTTTTCCCTCGCCAACGCTTTACGCGCGCCATTTTTTACAAAAAAGCCCCAAAAGCGCATACAAAACACGCTTTTGGGGCCAAGCCATCTTTTCACTAGCCATTCGGTTGCAGTTGCTTCTTCACGTTTATTTGAACACCGGCTCTTTGAATTGGGCCAGCTTTTCCAACGATGATTTTTCAACATCCTCGTGCAAGCTGTTGCCGTGCGAGTCCATCGTGACGACAGCAGTGAAATTTTCAACGCGCAAATGCCACATGGCTTCTGGAATGCCGAATTCCATCAAATCGACGCCTTCTACCGATTGGATACAGTCAGCGTAATATTGAGCTGCACCGCCGATGGCATTTAAGTAGACACCGCCATGCTCTTTTAAGGCCTGCAATGTTTTCGCACCCATGCCGCCTTTGCCAATGACAGCGCGAACGCCGAATTTTTTCATAATGTCACCTTGGTACGGCTCCTCACGGATGCTTGTCGTTGGACCTGCCGCTTTGACATGCCAACGGCCTTCTTCATCTTTTAACATGACCGGACCGCAATGGTAAATGATTTGCCCATTCAAATCGACCGGAGCATCATGGTCCATTAAATATTTATGAATGGCGTCGCGTCCCGTATAAATCATGCCGCTGATGCGGACAACATCGCCGACACGAAGCTGGCGCACTTGTTCTTCAGATAGCGGCGGAACAAGATCGATGACGCGCGTCTCCCCTTGTTCAAGCGCCGCAGCGGCTTCTGCTTTTTCAAGTTCTTTGGTCAAATCAATATCCTCGCCATCTTGGTATAGCCATTCCATGATTTCGCCGGTTTGCGGGTCGATTTTCACGCCCATACGGCGGAACGCCCAACAGTTGTAGGCAACGGACACGAAGAAGCTCGCCGGGATGCGGTGCATAACGCCGATTTTACAGCCAAGCAATGTCGATTCACCGCCAAATCCCATCGTACCGATGCCGAGCTTATTGGCGTTTTCCATAATGTATTCTTCAAGCTGGCGCAGCTCTTTGATCGGGTTGACATCATCGACCGGACGGAACAGCTGCTCTTTGGCAAGCTCATAGCCCGATGAGCGGTCGCCGCCAATGCCGACACCGATAAAACCAGCGCTGCATCCTTGCCCTTGTGCTTGGTACACCGCATGCAAAATGCATTTGCGAATGCCGTCAAGGTCGCGTCCGGCGCGGCCGAGGCCTTCGAGTTCACACGGAAGGCTGTATTGAATGTTTTTGTTTTCACAGCCGCCGCCTTTCAAAATTAAGCGGACGTCAATGTAATCGTTTTCCCATTGTTCAAATTTAATGACTGGTACGCCTTCTCCTAAGTTGTCGCCGCTGTTTTTGCCAGTGAGCGAATCGACCGAGTTCGGACGCAGCTTGCCGTTTTTCGTCGCTTCGACAACGGCGGCACGGATCGCTTTTTTCATTTCAATTTGATTCACGCCGACTGGAACTTTGATTTTAAATGTGGGCAAACCGGTGTCTTGACAGATCGGTGAAACGTTTTCATCAGCCATTTGAATGTTCTCAACGATTGTATCGAGCGCCATAGCTGCACGTGTCCCCAGATTTTCACGCACTTTTGCCTGAGCGATTGCTCGACGAACGTCTTTAGGCAACTTCGTCGACGTCTCGACGATTAAGTCATACATGCTTTGCTGGAATTTGTCCATTTCCGTTCAACGCCCCTTCCCCTGTTCATCCAATTGTCCAATCTTCCTTTATTATACTCCCTTTTTCCTTGTTGTGTAAAAAATCTTTATTTTCCACAACATGATGGCCGCACCATCGTCATACAAATGGAATGTATAAGAAACGAGCCAAAACGATTGACAAGCGTGAAGACGGAGGCTGATAATGGACGGTGGGATTTTAAATGGAAAAAGGAGAAGAAGGCCATGCGTTCATCGACAATGCCGGCGATTACACCGGCATATGACCCGTGGGAGGCATATGTCGATATTGAAGAATACGGGAAACTTGAGTTGACCAATATTGAGTTGACCACAACGACACTTTGCAATATGCGCTGTGAACATTGCGCCGTAGGCTATACATTGGCAACGAAAGATCCGGATGCGTTGCCGCTTGATTTATTGATCCGTCGTCTCGAAGAAATTCCGCATTTGCGTTCCTTAAGCATCACCGGCGGCGAACCGATGCTGTCGTTAACATCGGTGGAACGATACGTCGTTCCTCTGCTTCGCTATGCACACGAACGCGGGGTGCGGACGCAGCTCAATTCGAATTTAACGCTTGATTTAGCTCGCTATGAACGAATCATTCCGTATTTGGATGTGCTCCACATCTCCCACAACTGGGGGACGATCGACGATTTTGTCGACGGCGGCTTTGCCATGATGGAACGGAAACCGACGCGTGCCCAGCGTGAAAAATATTTCCAGCGTATGCTCGATAACGCGAAAGCGCTGGCGAAATCAGGGGTAATGGTGTCCGCAGAAACAATGATCAACAAGCGGACGGTTCGTCATTTGGAAACGATCCACCGCCAAGTCGTCGAGGAAATGGGCTGCCGGCGGCATGAAATTCATCCGATGTACCCGAGCGATTTTGCGGGTGCGCTTGAGACGTTAAGCTTAGAGGAGTTGCGCCAAGCGATCCATCATTTACTCGATATTCGTGATGAAAATGTCTGGATGTTGTTTGGCACGTTGCCGTTTTATCCATGCAGTGATAATGAAGACGATCTTCGCCTATTAAAGCGGCTGTATGAAAGCAAAAACGTCACCGTGCGCAACGACCCGGACGGCCGTTCGCGGCTTAACATCAACATTTTTACCGGTGATGTCATCGTTACCGATTTCGGTGATGAACCGCCACTTGGCAACATCATTCATGATTCGTTGCCGGACGTGTATCGCCAATGGCGCCGTTCGAAACTCGCTAACGAACTTCTTTGCCATTGTCCGGCCGCGCGTTGCCTCGGACCAAACGTGCTTGTCAAACAAACCTATTACCGCAATGTCGATTTTACAAAACGTTCGGCACGCGTTGCACGGTAAAAGAAACTTCGAACAAACAAAGTGCGGCCGATAGGTGTCATTCACGTGCATATAGCGGCATAAGAGAAGGTGTCCCATTACCTCTGGGACACCTTCGTTATCTTGGTTGGTCGCTGATAACATAAGACATGTATAGACGGTCTTGCACCGGAATCCATGCCCCGACCCCTCTTGTCGTCACGTTTTTGACAACGATTTTCTTTTTGTTCCCTTTCAAAACGATGTACACTTCGCCATACGTCACTTTTCCTTTTTCATTCACGGCCGGAGCATATGCATACAAATAGCCCATTTTTTTGGCCGGCACATTGTATGACTGGTCTTTTTTCGTACCAATTCCAACAACCGTGCTGAATGATAGCGGCAGCTTCGTTTTTTCCATCGCCTTATTTAACATCATCCGCTTCACCGCCTCTTCGTTCGGCACTTTTGCCGTCAATCCGCCGCGGATGTGCTTTTGCATTTCTTGTCTATAATATAACTTTTGCGCAGCCTCACCGCTGCGGTTATCGAGAAAATTCGTGTTGACCTTTTGATATTCCCAATTCGTGGATGTCTCAAGCGACTGGTAATTGAGTGGCCATTGGCCTAAATAAATCGTCGCCCGGTAGCCGACAGCCCAAGGGGTATTCGCCGCTGAGGATTCGTTAAAGAGATGGATCAATTCCGGATTCTCAATTTTTACGTTCGCTGATTTCAACAGCTGTTTCGTAAACGAACTTGGCTCTAAATGCGGCAAATCTTGCGTCGGGTTCGGATACGTATTTTCTTTTGATATATCGATCACCGTGCCGGGCGCCGGTTTGCCGGAAGCTGCCATTGTCGGAACCGTCGCCGCATAGAGAAGAAGCACGCCCGTCAATAAGGAAACGGCCCATTTTTTCATTACATTCGCTCCTTTCTTTTCCGTATTCACTGTTATTTTCTTTCAAAATACGTCCTTTATCCGTCGCGGTGAAAATTTCATCCTACTTTGGCACCTTATTTCCCCGCATCCGCCAAAAAAACACCCGGGCAGCGAATGCCCGGGTGCAATGACTACAGCAAGTAAAAGCCGATTCCCATAATCGTATATGCCGCTAACAGTGTTGCTCCCTCAAACCAGTTCGTATCCCCATCATTAGAAATCACGATCGTCAAAAGGACTGCAGCCCCCATCGCGATAAGCTCAGGAAGCGAAAAGACAAGCGGCATTTTTTCCGGAAACAAAAGTGAGACAAGCACAAGCACAGGAGCGACGAACATGGCGATTTGCAATGTCGATCCGACCGCGATTTCCACAGCGACATTCATTTTGTTTTTATACGCCATAATAATGGCGGAAGCGTGCTCAGCCGCATTACCGACGATCGCGACGATAATCACCCCAATAAACAACTCGCTCCAGCCGAACGATTCAGCAACTGTTTCAAATGTATGGACAAGCCGCTCCGATAAGTAAGCAACTGCCGCCGTCGCCAGCGCTAAAATAATAGTCGCTTTTCCTCTTCCCCATTCCGGTTCCTCATGTTCTTCCACTTCATCCGATTTATGCTGATAAACACCGCGGTGAGTGACGAGCCGGAAGTAAAGGGCGGCTAGATAAAGCAAAATCATAATGATTGAAATGCCGACGCTTAATACAAGCCGTTCGTCAGGTGCCATCTCCGCCGTGAACACTTCGGGGATAACGAACGCAACAAAAATGGCAAAGGTGAGCAGGCCCGCGTTATGACGAGCATCATAGATGTTGAACTCTTGCCGTTTGTATTTCAGGCCGCCGACAAAAAACGATAACCCCGCCACTAAAAGCAAGTTCCCGAGCACTGAACCAGTCAAGGAAGCAAGCACCACATCAACGAGCCCGGCCCGCAAGGCAAAAATGGAGATAATAAGCTCCACTGCGTTGCCAAACGTAGCGTTCAAAAGTCCGCCGATGCGCGGTCCAGAGACGATCGCTAAACTCTCTGTCGCTCTCCCCATATAGCTGGCCAGAGCGACAATCGTTAAACAGTACAACACAAACATCAAAACGGTCGGCCAGTGGAGAAAGCCACCGATGACGGATACTGGCACGCCGATCCATGTCATCCACGCAAACAACTTGTTCATTCGTTTTCATTCCACCTTTCTTCGAAACGTTTTTCGTTGCATTGGCCATCATTCATATGTACGATGAATACGAAACGATACATTGGTCCGTAAAAAAGCGCGGCCCTGTTCGTTTCATTGTCCGCCATTTTACAGAAATGAGGGTGCAACGATGCGTTTTGCCATTTTAACCGGAATTGTCGCCATCTCCGGCTTATCTCAGGGGATGCTGCTTCCGTTGTTAGCCATGTTGCTTGACGAAAGCGGTGTCTCTTCAACCGTTAACGGAGCGCACGCTGCCGCACTTTATATAGGAGTGCTTGCCATTTCACCGTTTTTGGAGCATCCACTAGGCAAATATGGATACAAGCCCATGATTATCATGGGTGGTTTTATTGTAATATGTTCGCTCATCCTTTTTCCACTTTTTTCTTCATTTTTCCTTTGGTTGGTTATTCGTTTTTTCATCGGAATGGGCGATCATATGCTTCATTTTGCGACCCAAACATGGATTACCGACTTTTCACCGCCGGCTGAGCGCGGGCGGCGGCTGTCGCTGTACGGCCTAGCGTTTGGCCTTGGTTTTACGGCTGGCCCGCTTCTCGCTTCACTCGCCTCGATTAACGAGGCGCTGCCGTTTTATTTGGCCGCTCTCCTCAGCTTCATCGGGTGGATTGCCGTCTTTTGTCTGCCAAATGAAAAACCAAAAGCATTTGAACGCTCTTCCTCCGCTGCCGGGCGATGGATCGGTGCATGGAAATATGCGTGGCCGGCGCTCTTGCTGCCGCTTGCTTATGGCTTTTTGGAAGCGGCCATTCATTCCGTTTTCCCACTGTACGCCTTGCATAAACGGATGAGCGCCGAACAGATTACGTTGATTTTGCCGTTTTTCTCATTCGGTGGCATCATCTTTCAGCTTCCGCTCGGAGCTCTTAGCGACCGGTTCGGGCGTCGTGTTGCCATCACGGGCGCGCTGCTGGCCGGCATCAGCTGTTTTTTGACCGCGCTCGTTGTTGACACATCGACAGTTGGGCTTGCTACCTGCTTGTTTGCGGCGGGAATGTTTACGGGGTCACTCTTCTCGCTTGGCATTGCCTATATGACCGACCTGTTGCCGAAAACGCTCCTTCCAGCCGGCAATTTGTTGTCCGGCATGCTATACAGCCTCGGCAGCATCATCGGTCCGCCACTTGCCGGCAGCGCTGTTGATGTGACAGCGGACGCTTTTTTCCTTGCGGTCAGCGCTGTTCTCCTCATTCCAGCCGTTTGCCTTGCCAGACGACGGGAACGAGAAAAAGCGGCTTGACCGCATTTTTTATTTTTCTATTTTTTTAAAAAATTCATTGACCACTCTGTTTCCTCTGTTATATAATAAAACCAAGATATTTAGTTTCTGTTTTAAAACAGAGTAAAGGAGTGGCGATAATGAGCAGAGCGGAACGGAAAAATATGATCGAGTTTATCGAAAAAGTACGGGGGTTATCGCGAGAACAACTTGCCTATATGACGGATGCAGAAATCGAGTATATTTACGAGCGTTACTACCACTATCACGAAGAAAGTGTCGAGTAAAGAGATTGTTGCTGAATCGCCTGTACCCGCGTGAAAAAGGGTGATCTCAAGAGATCACCCTTTTTCAATGATAACCGTTTTGACCGTTGGCACTGCTGCTCGTTTTATGTTTTGGCCTGTTTTTTCCTTTTTGTTTCGTTCCCCCGTCTTTTTTCGTATGCTTAGCCATCGTTATCCCCCCTGTATGAAAATCCCCCACACCGTTACGTTATCCGGTTTTCGAGCCATTTATACACGTTAACGCATCCGCTTTCTCCCTTCACGTTCACAATCGAAAATTGCGTTCATTTCTCCACCTAAAACGAGGATCATGCCGGATAAATAAAGCCAAATCATCAAGACGATCAACCCGCCGAGACTTCCGTACATGGCTGTGTAGTTGGCAAAATGGTTGACATAATAGGCAAACGCCAGCGACGTCGCAATCCAGCCGGCGGTGGCGAATAAGGCGCCGCGCACGACATTGACGCAGCGCAACTGTTTGTTCGGGGCGAAATAATAAAGGGCGGTGAAGACAGCAAACAATAACAGCGAGCTTGTCGTCCAGCGGAATGCATTCCATACGGTTAAAAACTGTTCCGATAACCCTAAAGCAGAAAACAAAAACAGCCCGATCGTTCGTCCGAATACCGGCAGCACGAGCGCGACGATAATCACGGCGATCATCCCGAGCGTCAGCGCGACCGACAATCCGCGCGCCACCCAAAATGGACGATTTTCCTCCACATCATAAGCGCGGTTGAACGCCCGCATGATAGCGCGCATCCCGTTTGAGGCGGACCAAACAGCACCAATGATGCTTAATGACAATAGTTTCCCATTTTGCACGTCCATCAAGTGATGCACATTTGTTTCGATGAGATGAAGTGCCTCTTTTGGCGCGTATTGCCGCACAAGAGCGAGCACATCTTCATGCGGAATAGGCAAATACGCCAACAGGGTCATTAAAAACAGCAAAAACGGAAACAGCGATAGAAGAAAGTAATAAGCCAGTTCCGCTGACAACCGTGGAATTTCGTCCTCTGTAAAGCGCCGCGCCAACTCGCGGACGAACATCATATTCACTAACACGGGCTGCCCTCCTTTCCCGTTTTTTCAAAGCGAGTGCATCCCTTTTTGCTCCTCTTTATTCGCCCGCAACAAGCCGATGATCACGGATAATCGCCTCAAGCAAATGCTCGCATCCAGAACGGACAAGGTGATATACTTCCACGAAATTCCCAGTATAATATGGATCCGGCACATCGTCTTTTTCCCGATCCGGCACAAAATCGAGCAAGCGGGCGATTACGGCCGATGAATTGGATCCAGCTAGTCGGCGTAAATCGTTCAAGTTGGCGGCATCCATGGCGATAATATAATCAAATTCCTCCAAATCGCGGCGTTCGACTTGCCGGGCACGGATGCCGGAATAATCAATGTCGTTTTCGTTTAAGATGCGTCTTGTCCCTTCATGTGGCGGTTCGCCGACATGCCAACTGCCCGTCCCCGCCGAATCAACGGCAATAACCCTATCGAGCCCCCGCTCTTTCACTAAATGGCGGAATATCGCTTCGGCCATCGGTGAACGGCAAATGTTTCCAAGGCAAACAAACAACACTTTGACCATCCGAACAACAACCCCTTTCGCTATTTCTACGGCACGTCTCCGATCATTAGTTTTTCTTCTTTTCCTTTCGTCTAGACTTTTTATGCTGCTTTCCGGCATATGGTGCACATTCATCTATATTTTACTACATTGTCCGTTTTTCAGCAGGTAAACCAGCCATATAACCCCTCCCTATTTCCCCCGCCTGTATGGTACAATACATGATATCTTGCCATGAAAGGGGCCAAACAATGGATTTATCGAAACGGTCGGCGGAAAACGTCGAATATATGATCGAGCAGCTGAAGCAAAAATTGAAAGTGATGAACTTTGACGCCCTTAAACCGTCCCATTTTTCCGAAGAATGGTATGATGAATTGAAAGACATTTATGAGATGGTCATGAAGCGCGAGACGTTTAGTCCAAGCGAAATGCAGGCGATTGTTGAAGAGCTTGGGAACTTACGTAAAAAATAGTTTCGCGCCTTTCTCTAAAATGATATGCTTAGACCACCATCCATATTTGAACGTTCTCCCACCTACATTCAACTGGGGTTTCTCGCTTTAGAATGATAAAAAAATAATTCCCATCGAAAAACTGAGATTGACACCAGCGAGAATTGTGCTAAAATTTTAATCAATTACATCCATTACAAACGCTTATCAAGAGCGAGGGAGGGACTGGCCCGATGAACTCCGGCAACCTGCTTCATTTAGCAAGGTGCCAATTCCAGCAAAATGGATTCCATTTTGGAAGATAAGACGTCACTCGTTCTTCTTGCCCTTTCCAAAATGGAAAGGGCATTTTTGTCACCGGGCTGCCGTTTACTAAGTAAATATCCGACTAATTGCGTGGATTTTCTTTGATTTATAAGGAGGGGAAACGATGCTCACGTATGATCGGTGGGAAACGGTAGAAAAACCGTCTTTTCCGTCTGACAATGAAACAAAAGGGGCGCTTGACGTCCTCGCTTGGGCGTACCGCGAATATGGTGACGAAATCGTGTACGCATGCAGCTTTGGCATCGAAGGGATTGTGCTGATCGATTTGATCTCCCAAGTAAAGCCGGATGCGGAAATCGTCTTTTTAGATACCGGGCTGCACTTTCAAGAGACGTACGATACAATCGCGAAGGTGAAAGAAACATATCCTTCCCTCCGCATCATCATGAAACAGCCGCACCTGACGCTGGAAGAACAAGCCGCGCAGTTTGGCGACGAGTTATGGAAACGTGATCCAAACAAATGTTGCGAGCTGCGCAAAGTCATTCCACTGCGCGAAGTGTTGACTGGAGTAACCGCTTGGATTTCCGGCTTGCGCCGCGAACAATCGCCGACACGGCGCCATGTCGAATATGTCAATAAAGATGATAAGTTCCGCTCCATTAAAGTCTGTCCGCTCATCCATTGGACATGGAAAGACGTATGGAACTATGTGTATAAACATAGTCTTCCGTACAATGTACTCCATGACCGCGGCTACCCGAGCATTGGCTGTGCCCCGTGTACAGCGCCGGCATTAGATCCGAACGATTTGCGTTCCGGACGCTGGGCCGGCCAAGGGAAGACAGAGTGCGGGCTCCATCTCACATAGGGGGAACACATATGCTCCTTGCGATTGCCTTTATTGTCTCCTTTTTCTTCGCCATGAACATTGGGGCGAGCGGTGCGGCCGCCTCGATGGGCGTCGCTTACGGATCGGGTGCCATTCCCCGAAAATCGGTCGCCCTCCTTCTTTGTGGCATCAGTGTTTTTCTTGGCAGCCTTGGTGGCGGAGAAGTGGTGAAAACGATCGGCTCGGGAATTATTCCTTCTTCGATCCTTACCGTCAAAATCGTTGTCATTATTTTAACAGCGGCAACCATTTCGCTGTTTGCTGCCAACATCATGGGCATCCCGTTATCGACGAGCGAGATCACCGTGGGAGCGGTCGTCGGTGTCGGTATTGCCTACCAAGCGGTATACTTCAATAAATTGCTATTCATTGTCTCGGTGTGGATCGTCATTCCGATCATTGCCTTTGCGTTTACACTCGCCGTCGGCAAGTGGTTTTTAGCGCTCAAGCGGAAATATCCACAGCTTGAGCAAGGCCGTTGGCAAAAAACGTTTATGACCTTGCTGATTGTCACTGGCTGCTTCGAGGCGTTCTCCGCCGGCATGAACAATGTCGCCAATGCCGTCGGGCCGCTTGTCGGTGCCGGATTGATCTCGGTTGGGCCAGCAACGATTCTCGGCGGTTTGTCCGTCGCTGCTGGAGCGCTCCTGCTTGGACGCCGTGTGTTGGAAACGAACGGAAAGAAAATTACAAATTTTTCTCCATTTGAAGGGAGCGCCATATCGGGTACTGGGGCGTTGCTTGTCATCATCTCATCACTGTTTGGCTTGCCCGTACCGCTCACCCAAATTACGACATCGGCCATTATCGGCATTGGCACGGCAAAGAGCGGTTTATCCATCTGGCAGAAGCGAATTGTTGTGCAGCTCTTAAAAGTATGGCTTGTTTCGCCGATTTTTTCTCTTGTCATTTCATACAGCCTTATTAAACTATTGCTCGACAGCGATGTTTATACTGTCATCGCCATTTTCAGCGTTTGTTTAGCGACGCTCGGCGTTATCAGCTTGAAAAAAACGGCTGTCGAAGAGGAACGCTCGCTTCATGAACATGGCGGTGGCATTTAATCTTAAATATTAAATCTTAAAATCTATCATCCTAGGAGGTTACAAACATGAGTTTAAGCATCCCGCATGGCGGTACATTAATTAACCGTTGGAATCCGGACTATCCGCTCAATGAAGTAACTAAAACGATCGAACTGTCGAATGCAGAATTAAGCGATTTGGAGTTGATCGGCACGGGAGCGTACAGCCCTCTTACTGGCTTTTTAACGAAAGCAGACTACGATGCGGTCGTGGAAACGATGCGCCTCGCTGACGGCACCGTCTGGAGCATTCCGATCACACTCGCAGTGACGGAAGAAAAGGCAAAAGAGCTCGCCATCGGCGATAAAGCCAAACTCGTTTATGGCGGCGACGTCTACGGTGTCATCGAAATTGCCGATATTTACCGTCCGGACAAAACGAAGGAAGCAACGCTCGTTTACAAAACAGACGAACTCGCCCACCCTGGCGTGCGCAAACTGTTTGAAAAACCGGATGTGTACGTCGGTGGAGAGATCACGCTTGTCAAACGAACTGATAAAGGACAGTTCGCCGCGTTTTATTTCGATCCGACAGAAACGCGGAAACGGTTTGCCGAACTTGGATGGAACACCGTTGTCGGCTTCCAAACACGTAATCCGGTTCATCGCGCCCATGAATACATTCAAAAATGTGCGCTTGAGATTGTCGATGGTTTGTTTTTAAATCCGCTCGTTGGTGAAACGAAAGCAGATGACATTCCGGCTGACATCCGGATGGAAAGCTACCAAGTACTGCTTGAAAACTATTACCCGAAAGATCGTGTCTTCTTGGGTGTCTTCCAAGCGGCTATGCGCTATGCCGGACCGCGTGAGGCCATTTTCCATGCCATGGTGCGCAAAAACTTCGGCTGTACACACTTCATTGTCGGCCGTGACCATGCCGGTGTCGGCAATTATTATGGCACCTATGACGCACAAAAAATCTTCTCGAACTTTACGGCTGAAGAACTCGGGATTACGCCGCTCTTTTTCGAACATAGCTTTTATTGCACCAAATGCGAAGGCATGGCGTCGACGAAAACGTGCCCGCATGACGCTGAACATCACGTCGTCCTTTCTGGCACGAAAGTCCGTGAAATGCTGCGCAACGGGCAAGTACCGCCAAGCACGTTCAGCCGTCCGGAAGTGGCTGCCGTCTTGATCAAAGGACTACAAAAACGTGAAGCGGTCACTCCATCAGCTCGCTAAAGGGGGAGCATCATGAGCACGAACATTGTTTGGCATCATACATCGGTCACAAAAACAGATCGGCGCGAGCGTAACGGTCATCATAGCGCCATCCTTTGGTTCACCGGGTTGTCCGGCTCCGGCAAATCAACCGTAGCAAATGCCGTCTCAAGACGGCTGTTTGAGCTCGGCATTCAAAACTACGTATTAGACGGGGACAACATCCGCCATGGGCTCAATAAAGACCTCGGCTTCTCTGCGGCCGACCGGACGGAAAACATTCGCCGCATTGGCGAAGTGGCAAAGCTGTTTGTCGACAGCGGACANTTTGTTCTCACCGCATTTATCTCTCCGTTTGCCGAAGACCGGGCACTTGTCCGCCGTCTCGTCGAAGAAGACGAGTTTATCGAAATTTACGTTAATTGCCCGCTTGAAGAATGTGAAAAACGCGATCCAAAAGGACTGTATAAAAAAGCGCGCCGCGGCGAAATCCGCGAATTTACTGGCATTGATTCACCGTATGAAGCGCCGGAAGCGCCTGAGTTGACGGTTGAAACACACCGCTACTCTGTCGACGAGTGCGTCGAGCAAGTGCTCGCCTATCTGCGCGAGCGCGGGTTCATTCCGGCCGCCGAAACAAACTGACCGCCATTTCTTGTCTCCCACTAAAAAAGAGTGGGAGACCATTGAACAAAGTCGTTTTCATGCCAAATTAAGCCGTTCACAATAAAAGCACCGCCTTTAGATGGCCAGCTGGGATCATACAAGAAAGGGCTGAAACAACGATGGGCAAAGTGTATCTTGTCGGCGCCGGTCCCGGCGATCCGGAACTCATCACTGTCAAAGGATTAAAATGCATTCAGCAGGCGGATGTCATTTTATACGACCGCCTCATTAACGAAGAGCTGTTGTCGTATGCCAAACCGGGCGCTGAGCTCATCTTTTGCGGCAAGCTGCCCGGCTACCACGTCATGCAACAAGAAACGATCAACCATTCGCTCGTCCTGCACGCCAAAAAAGGAAAAAACGTCGTCCGTCTAAAAGGCGGCGACCCGTTCGTATTCGGGCGCGGCGGCGAAGAGGCTGAGGCGCTCGTCAAACATGGGATTGAGTTTGAGATCGTTCCTGGTGTCACCGCTGCCATCGCTGCGACGGCTTATGCCGGCATCCCCGTCACCCATCGCGAGTTCAGCTCAAGCGTTGCCTTTGTCACCGGACATCGGCGCGACGGAATCCGTGAAGATATCAAATGGGAGAGCCTTGCCAAGGGCATTGATACGATCGCCATTTACATGGGTGTCCACAATTTGCCATATATTTGCGAACAGCTAATCAAATATGGCAAAATGCCAGAGACGCCGGTAGCGGTTATCCAATGGGGAACAACAGCGGCTCAACGAACAGTCACCGGCACGCTGACGACGATCGCCGGGATCGTTGCTAAAGAAAACATTGAAAATCCAAGCATGATCATCATCGGGGATGTCGTCCGGCTACGCGCCAACATTCAATGGTTCGAACGGCTGTTGGCGTCATCTGCAGCTGCTGGTGCAACATCGTGAGGCGGTCGTGATGGAAGCCATTCTATATGTCAGTCACGGCAGCCGCTTCGCTGCAGCCTGCTATGAGGCGGCTCGTTTCGTCGAACAATGCAAAGCAGCCATCGACATCCCGATTCAGGAACTTTGCTTCGTTGAACTGGCAGAACCGGACATTGTGACTGGCGTTGACCGTTGCGTCGCCCAAGGAGCAACGCGCATCATCGTCGTTCCACTGCTGCTTCTATCCGCGGGACACGCGAAGCACGACATTCCAGCGGCGCTCGAGCTCGCGAAACAGCGTCGTCCATCTCTTGAAATCGTCTGCGGCACCCCGTTTGGCGTCCATGAAGCGATGATCGATATCATCATCGACCGCATCGGTGAACATCCGACGCCACTTGATAACGAATCGATGATTCTTCTCATCGGCCGCGGCAGCAGCGACCCGGATACAAAGCGCGACATCACCGCTATCGCTCGGCTCCTGAAAGAAAAAACGAACGTGCCGCACGTTGACATTTGCTTTCTCGCTGCTATCCATCCGACGCTTGACGAAGGGCTTGAGCAGGCGAACGCATCCATATATCGGCATGTGTTTGTCGTTCCGTATTTATTATTTACCGGTGTCTTAATGAAAACGATCGAACGGAAACTAGAGGCGCTGCCTGTTTCACACCAACAGTGGCATTTATGCTCTTACTTAGGCTATCATCCGCGTCTCGTAACACTTATTCAAGAGCAAGTATTGTCGCTATCGTTGGCGAAAAAAGGAGCTTGAAAAGACAAGCTCCTTTTTTCATGTACATTAGGCCGTATCTATTATATGATGGAAGCAGAACGGTCCCAATGAAGGAGGCTTTACCATATGAAACGGGTTCATGTCATTGTCGAAGGACGTGTACAAGGTGTTGGCTTTCGCTATTTCGTCCAGCACGAGGCACTGAAGCGACAGCTGACCGGCTGGGTAAAAAACAATGACGATGGGACGGTGGAAATGGAAGCCCAAGGCCATGAAAGTGCCGTCCAGCTCTTTTTGGATACGATTGAAGCCGGAACGATGTTTGCTAAAGTCTCTCGTATGCACATTGAGCAGCGCGACGTCCGACCGGATGAAAAACAATTTCGCATTATGTACGGCGGCGGGCTTTAACACCAGCGCCATGTTCAGTACAGTTTGTACGATTGGTCACTGACCGCCCAAAGAAGCCACCTTTCCCTGCAGACAAAAGGCAGCCCTGATGGCTGCATGTCCACTTGCTCCCTTTAACTTAAGATGAAAGCAACTTTAGAAGATGGATGATGTTATCAAAAGCTTACTATAGCGGTTTTGATTTTTGGAACACTTAACCATCATCGATGATTGGAACCCGCGATTTTCATCGGTCTTTTAGGCATTCCCCTGTTAAGCCGGACGCAAATGGGAAGTAGCATAACGAAAACACGTCTCTAAAATGGCACTATTCGCCTGTTCATTTTTCCACTGTGCCTCAAGGCAAAGCGGATGAAACACATCGATGACGGCTTTCGGGTATTCACCGCATATGTCTACACCCAACACTTTTTTATAGAATAGTAGCAGACGCAAGCAAGCGAGCAATCGAGAAAGCGTCATCATTCCTTGATCCCAGTTCGTAACTGCGTCTTCGCGACGAAGCACGTCTTTATCGATGCTTATATACACGCTTCCGGTCGGGATGGCCTTCAGAAGCTCATTCGGCCATTCATCATGATCATCAAATGGAAAAACAGTGATGTTTGGAGATAAACGGAGATTACGCGGAGAAAATGATGGGCCAACAATCACAACTTTTCGCAGCTGCGCGTACTGAAGCGCATGAGCCACCCACGATCCGCATGAAATGAGGCTGCTTTCGTCCTGTTCAGCGTCCGTATGGTGGTCAAACAGCACAAGCGTAAACGGTTCGCTTATTTCCCTTAACAACAAATACGTGACATAATGGTAGTTGCCGCTCCCGATCAGCACCGCCCCACGGGTTCGCCGCCGGCGTAACCGTCTTTCAATCTCGGCAAGCGCCGCTTCGCTGCAATACAAATTTGTCTCCGGTACGTCAGCGAGATCAATCCACTCGTGTGGAAAACAAAACAGCCGCTTTTGTGGCCGGTACGTACCGTCAAAATTGAGCACAGTGACACCGTTACCTTGAAACCCCATTTCTCCTCACCCTTTCCTTCCGCTGAATCATTATTCAACGCCTCTAAGGTGTGGATGAGTCCAAGATGTAGCCTTTTCTATTATACAATGAGAGACGAAATATTTCCGTTCTTATGCTCTCGTCATGTACAATATATAGAAAGCAACTAAAGGAGGGACCTGCATGCAGCCGATCGACACCACCGCTGTACAAGAGGCACTGAACCGCTTGGCTAACCGCGACATATATATTCATTTAGAAACAACGAACGGAGCATACGCTTCTCATCATAACGAAGGTTTTTTTTCCGCTGGCGCTTACATCCGCAACGCCCTCATCCGCTTCACCCGCGGCAAAATCACCGGTCCAGGTCCATATCGCGTCGGGCTGAAGCTGGACATCGGCTGGGTGTATGCTGAAGGGTTAACCCATTGGGAATGGACGAAAGAAGGACAATTGCTGTTAGCAGGACATGATTATGAAGGGAAACTGGCGGTCGCTCTTGAGCTGAGTGACAAGCCATTTGCCTAAGGAGGGGAGTCCGATGAACGAACAACATGTACTCGTTGTCTTTCCCCACCCGGACGATGAAGCGTTCGGCGTCTCGGGAACAATCGCCCAGTATGTGCAAAGCGGCACACCGGTGACATACGCTTGCTTGACGCTTGGCGAAATGGGAAGAAATATGGGCGTGCCCCCGTTCGCCAATCGTGAAACATTGCCATTGATTCGCAGACAAGAATTAGAGGAAGCATGCCGCGTTCTCGGTATTCACGATTTGCGCTTGCTCGGCTATCGCGACAAAACCGTCGAATTCGAAGATGAAGAAGAACTTGCCGACCGGATTGCAGCCATCGTCGCAGAAACAAACCCGTCGCTTGTCATTACATTTTATCCTGGCTACAGTGTCCACCCCGATCATGATGCATGCGGGGCTGCTGTCATCCGCGCTTTGAAGCGGTGGCCAAAAGAGCAACGGCCGACCGTTTATTGTGTCGCCTTTTCCAAAAACTGCGAACAAGACCTCGGTCAGCCGGATATTGTCCGCGATGTTAGCTCAGTGATTGATACGAAACTCGCCGCCATTCGCGCTCACCGCTCCCAAACGGAAGGGCTGATGCAGGCAGCCTCTAAGCGCGGCGACGCGCTCGCCTGGCTGAAAACAGAGCGGTTTTGGACGTACCGGTGGGACGATTAACAGAAAGGAGCCGTTGAAAAGGTCGCCTTTTTTCAAGAGAGATAGACATTCTCTTACGGAGATGTTCAACGCTTTATACAGTGCTGAAAAGGGTGCTCCGCTGCTTTTAGGACACCCTCTTCTCGTTTGTTTCACGACTGCTAGGAAGCAAGCAAACCGAAGCCATCCACAATGTGTATATCGAGAGGTTCAGCGTTCTCTCCCCTTCTTGCTGCTTCGTTCTTTTTCCTTTGCCAATAAGTGAGAAAATTCCTCGCCCCAACGACCGCTTTGCCGGAACGAATCAGCAGCGAGCGCCTGAAACAGCCGCTTTCGTCCCTCGGGGTCCGCGACTTCGCGCAACACGATATCGCGGGCTTGCTGCAAAAACTCGAGATACGGCCCGTACTCTTCTCCGTATTGATCTTCAAGTTCGCGGCGGATGCGGCGGGCGACCGCTGGGCTTGCTCCTTCGGTCGAAACCGCGATCGTTAATGGGCCGCGGCGGATGACCGCCGGAACATGAAAATCACACCGTTGTGGGGCATCAACGACATTGAGCAGTTGCCCCGGCGCTGCCGCCTGTGCCACTGCCTCGTTCACCTTGTCATCGTTCGTCGCAGCGATGACGAGAAACGCCCCTTCCAAATCACTAGGGGCAAATGTCTTGATACGCCAGACAATCGTTCCCGCTGCTGCTAACGCTTGAAGCTCCGGTTCCGCTTCAGGGGCGACCATCACAACATCTGCTCCTGCCTCTAGCAGTCCTCGGATTTTCCGCGCCGCCACCTTCCCCCCGCCGACAACGACCGCCCGTCGGCCGCGTAAATGGAGAATGACCGGGTATCCCATGACATACCCCTCCCCTCGCGATGAGCCTCGTTCCCTTCCATCAGCCAATTCAATGATAAAAAAAGAAGCCGTGCATGGAACACGGCTTTTCTTTCATTATATCACCCTTCTTTGACTTCTTGAAGACATTTCGCCAACCGCTCGTTTTCCTTTTTCATATGCTCGAGCCATTGTGGAAGCAGTTTTTTCATTGCCTCTTGGTCATTGTTCTCCATGGCCTGTCTTGTTTGCTCGTGAAGCATATGGAGTCGCTGTTTCTCTTCTTTTGTCATCCAATGTTTCTTTTTATGTAACTGTTTCAGTTCTTGCTTAAACTGTTCTTTCGTTATTTTTTTGTTCGCGAGCTGATCGATGAGCCGATCAAGCGCCGCTTCACGCTCTTTTTTCATTTGCTTGTACTTTTCTTTCATTGCCTTCTTTACTTTTTCATCCTCGAACTGTTGGCGCAGCGCTTTCCGTTCGTCGAGTACTTTTTTCCACTCGCCAGCTTGCTCCGGCGTATATGTTTGAACCATTTCCATCCACTTTTGTTCATCAAGCGCTCCGTGCTTCCACATATGCCCGACCGGCAAATGAACGTTGACGGCTTCATGATGACCGGCAGTTACCCATGACGGCATCGCCAGCACAAGAGAAGCAAAAAATGCCATCCATACGCTTTTCATGTTTTTTCACTCCTTTTCTTTTTCGTTTTTTCTTCACGGCAACTTAGACTCGCTTAGTTAACAGTTTCCTCGCGTATGCTGCTACCTCTCCTTTCCCACGATCGTTCCTTCCTATTTTTCCCCGTTTTTTGGTCATCATTGCATAAAAAATAAGGAGGCTCGCAAAAAATCGAACCTCCCTATGTTTATTGAGCGAAAACGTTTAGCGAAATTTTTCCTCAATGCGCCGCCCGTAATCGCGCAGTGCCTTTGAGTTTGTTTGTTGCCGTTTTTTCATTAATTCAGCAAAGCGGAGCTGTTTTTCTGTCCATTTTTTCATCAGTTCTTTCTTTTTCTCGTCATCCTCGCAACAGCGAAGCAAATCTTCAAGCGTCATCAGTTCTTTTCGCAATTTCGTCTCTTCCGTCACATACCCAGCGTTTTTCAGCAATAAATACCCGATCCGTAACTCTTCCGGAATGTGGGAAACATCCTCGAGCTCAAGCGGCTTCCCAAAACCAGGCAACTCGTCAAACTCTCCGTTTTTCATCGCTTCACGAATTTTCTCTTCGGCAATGCGCCAAAACCCATCCATTTTACGTCAGCTCCTGTGCCTGCCGCCTCGCATGCTGTTCAGTTAAAAAACGAACAAATTCGCCATACGGAAGCGGCGGGGAAAAGTAATATCCTTGCGCTTCATCACACCGTTTTCCTTGTAAATAGGCCGCTTCGGTCTCTGTTTCTACTCCTTCGGCTAATACTTTTACACCTATATTATGCCCGAGGCGGATAATGGACGGCAAGATGACATCTTTTTTTCCTTGAATATGCTGGACAAATGAACGGTCAATTTTCAGCCGATCGATCGGCAAATCAGTCAAGTAGCTGAGCGAGCTGTAACCGGTGCCGAAATCGTCCATGCTGATCGTCACGCCGAGCGACTTCAGTTTCGACAAAATATCGAATGCATGCTCTGTATCCATCGTCATTCGCTCTGTAATTTCAAGATCTAAATGGTGCGGCGGCAGCCCGGTGTCAGCGAGCAGGCGGGCGAGCTTATCGACAAACCGTCGGCTTTCAAATTCGTACGGCGACAAATTGACAGAGACAGACAAATGGGGAAACTGATCGATCAGCTGTTTCGTTTGCTGGCAGGCGGTGCGAATCACCCATTCGTTGATTCGAATAATCATTCCTGTTTGTTCAGCGATTGGAATAAATAGGGATGGCGGAATGAATCCTTTTTCCGGGTGGCGCCAACGAATAAGCGCTTCCATACCAATGACTTGTCGATCATAAAGCCGAATCTGCGGCTGGTAGTACAGCTCGAACTCTTCCCTTTCAAGCGCACGCCGTAAATCACGTTCCATGGCCATCTTTTCATGCAGCCGGTCAGCCATCGGTTCGTTGAAAAAGAGAAAATCACTCACCACTTTTTCCCTCGCCTCATAGCGAGCAATATCTGCCTTGCGGATTAACGTTTTTGTCTCCTCTCCATCCTTTGGATAGACGCTGATGCCAACGTTTACAGTCACATATAATTCAAGGCCGTTAACAGCAATCGGTTCGTCTGCAACTTCAATCAACCGTTTTGCAGCTTCCTCTGCTTTTTCATTTGAGCTATCTGGCAGCACAGCGATAAATTCATTCCCGCTCCAACGTCCGACCGTTATTCCTTCTTGCTCACTCCAACGACGTGCCAAATGGAGCAACACTTCATCTCCAACGGCATAGCCGTAAAAATCGTTAATCGTCTTAATGCTAGTCACCTCTAAAAGCATAACTGCTGCTTCTCGATGAAATCTTTTTGCATCAGCAAGACGGCGCTCCACTACCTTATACATCGCCTCTTTGTTCGCCAGCCCGGTCAATTCGTCATGGCTGACGATATCGTGCATAGGCTCTTCGTTTTGTTTTTGCGCCGTTAAATCGCGGACGGCGACGACCGTTACTTTTTGCCCTTCATCATCGTAGCAATGCTGAACGATTTCCGCCGGAAACACCGCTCCATCTTTTCGGCGCAGCTCGATTTCAAATCGCTCCACCCCGTTGTTCGAACAACTCGGCCTCATTGATCCGTCGACAACTACATCATTGATTGGCAAGTGAACGAGTTCGCTTTCCCTATAACCAAGCAGACGGCATGCCGCTTCGTTGACCTCGACAATTTTCCCGGAGGCACACACGATGACTCCTTCCATCGTCATTTCTGCCAACTGCCGCAATCGCTGCTCGTTCGCCGCTAGCGTTTTTTTATGGGCGGCCAACACCTTCCGTCCTATTTGTCGATGCAGCACCAACAAATAAATGGAGACGGCAATGAAATAAATCATCATCATGATTGCTGCTGCCTTTTGCCGCTCTTTTTTCAAGCGCCGCTCATATACCTTCGCATCATAATCGATGCCGACGACTGCGTTTACTGTCCCGTCAAGCCCATGAATCGGCATAAATGTGCTGATGCTTTTCCCGGATCCGTCCGCCCTCGGATGCTTTTCCATTGCAAATCGGCCGCGAAACGCTTCCTCTATTTCTGCAAAAGCATGACGGTAAATCGTCCCGGGCGGAACAGCCTGCTCATGTTTTCCGTCGATGCGGCCGCTCCGGCTGCCATCGACCGCTGGAGCCACAACAACATACAACTCGCCGTGCTCGTTCTTTTTTAACGTATATACACTACGCACGAGGCCGTGTTGCTGCCATCGTCCAAGTGCAGCTAGGATCGAATGATACACAGGCAGACGATCCGCGTTTTCATCAAGCTGCTCATGTCCCCTGGCGGCCAAATCACTGGCAATCATGCCGGCGATTTGCTTCGCGCTTTCCTTGTATTCACCATATTCGCGGTTCTCCGCTTCATCAATCCAGGCTATTCCGCCGCCTAAAAGAAAGAGTGAACATATAAAGAAGGCGGCAGTCAGCTTCGGTGCTGCGCTCCATGGTGACAATGCCCCGTGCTGCTTTGCCATCCGATGGGCATACATATAAACAGCACTAGCTGTCAAGAGAACTCCTAATATGTATACAAGATATTCGAATTTATTCGACATCAATCATCACCGTCATAGATTTTTCGACGCGCTTCTTTCATTATAAAGTTAGTTCTCCCAACTCGCTTCCCTCCGCCGTTCCTATTCGTTCGACAACTTCCGACATACACTCAAGCTTACCATAGGACTATAGAACCAAAAAATATGGATATATAAGCACCATATCTCGAAAAGAACACAGAAAAAAGATTAACATAAACCATTATTACTAGGTCTTATGTTTGTAATCTCATTGTAACATTATTTAATTCAACTGTAAAAAACAAGACTGTTTTCCTCTGTTATACTATAGTCAAATGATGTCGAATCGAAAGAGATCTTGTCGGGGGTTTAGGGAAAATGAAAAAATGGCTTACTCTTTTGTCTCTGTCTATGATTGTCCTATTTTCCTCCTTGTTTGTAAACGTTTCTGACACCAGTGCAGCAGCTAATAAAACACGCCTGATCGCTGAAGCCAAAAAGCTCATCGGCACTCCTTATCGGTATGGCGGCACAACACCAAAAGGATTCGATTGCTCCGGGTTTGTTTATTACACACATAAAAAAGTGGGCGTTACTTTGCCCCGTTCTTCCAAAGAAATGTATAAAAAAGGTAAATATGTACATAAGTCGAATTTAAAACCGGGAGATTTAGTGTTCTTTAACACTTCGAAACAAACAAAAGGCGTTTCCCATGTTGCGATTTACATTGGAAACAACCGAGTCATCCATGCCGTTTCGCGCGGTGTTAAAATTGATAATTTAAACAGCTCCTACTGGAAAACGAAATATGTCGGAGCTAAACGGTTGTAATGGTTTCAGTGAACGAAGAGCTCTCTGTCCTATTAGGCTCGCCTAATAGGCAGGGAGTTTTATTATGGCCAAAAAAAGCGGCTCTCCACAATCGGAGAGCCCAATATATATTCATAGGGGATCGGGGGAATACTTGGAAAACGTTACGCTATTATTCATTTCCTCCCTTTTCGTTTTTTATACATGAAAATAAAAATTTTTTTGCATTCCTTTCCCTATCGTCTGATAAGTGAAGTGAATTCATCCAAAAACAGAGACCGGCTAATTCACGAACCTTGCATGTGCTCGCAACGATGCTTTTTGAAAAATCATAAATATGCCACATAAGCAATTCTCTTGTATGCATCTAACATAACCGTCATAAATCAACGACATATGTCGAACGTTTATAGATGATGATTTGTTGTCCGTTCATCGATTTTTGATAAAGGCAGGTGTTTTCATTGTTCGCTTCCTCAGAGCTGGGCATCGATTTAGGGACAATGAATGTCCGGCTGTTTAGTCAAACGAAGGGGCTTCTTTTTGACGAACCGGCAGCGATCGCCTATAACCGTCAAGCGGACAAGCTGATGGCGATCGGCCAAAAAGCAAAGCAAATGATCGGCAAAGCTCCGGCTCATGTCGAGGTCACCTATCCACTGCGAAATGGCGTTATCGCTGATTTTGACCAAGCAAAAGCGTTGTTGCAACAAGTCTTCAAACAATCCAGCAGACAGCTCGGCCTCTCCTTCAAAAAACCGAGCATCGTTATGAGCGTTCCGTTTCACGCCACCTCCGTCGAACGCCGCTCTTTTTATGAAATCGCCAAACATTGTGGAGCGAAGCATATTCATTTCATCGAAGAGCCAGTCGCAGCGGCTATTGGAGCTGATTTGCCGGTGGGCGAACCTGTCGCCAACGTCATCGTACATTTAGGAGCCGGCAAAACGGAAGCTGCGATTATCTCGTTTGGCGGCGTTGTTGCTTGTCAGTCGCTTCGTATCGGCGGCAACCAGCTTGACGAAGACATTATGCAATATGTTCGCCAACGCTACAATTTGTTAATTGGCGAACAAACAGCTGAACAAGTGAAAATCGAAATTGGCAGTGCTCCGGGAACTAGCTTGACGCAACCGATGACCATTCACGGCCGTGATTTTGTTACTGGATTTCTTAAAGCCGTTTCCCTTGATCCGGCTGAAGTACAACAGGCCATCAAAGAATCGCTTCTGCAAATTGCCGAAGCCATTCGTTCTGTCCTTGAAGAGTGCCCGGCCGAACTAAGCGGCGATATTATCGACCGCGGCATTGTTCTCACTGGAGGAGGAGCCTTGCTTCACGGCATTGAGCAATGGCTAAGTGCTACACTGCACGTGCCGGTGCATGTGGCGCCAAACCCAGCTGAGGCGGTCGCCATCGGCACCGGAAAAGCGTTGCAGGCGATACCGAAACGGCTCAGCACAGCGCTGTAACGAGCTAGGCTCCCTCTAGCCATCGACAAAAAACAAATGGTCGACCACTTGTACGGATGGATACTTTACCATTCATCATGAAAACCCCCGCCATGGACGCGGGGGTTTTCATTTTCATATGAATGAACAGTTGCCTTCGCGCTTTCGTCGCGTTGGAGCCGCCGATCCACACGGAAAGGTTTACACCGACCTCGCATTACGACGTTTGCCGGATGCGTTCTTCCTCTCTTACTGCTTGTGCTCCTTCAGCCGCCTCAAGCAACAAATCCACAATATGGACCGCACGGACGCTTTCTGTCAACCCGGCTCGCTCGATGCCAAGCTTCATTTGCAGCAAACACCCTGGATTCGCGGTGACGATCGTCGTGGCTTTCGTTTGTTTCGCCATTTCCATTTTATAATCTAAAATTTGCATCGACATTTCTGGCTCAACGAGATTGTAAATGCCGGCCGAACCACAGCAGCGATCGGCATCTTTCATTTCACGAAACTCAGCCCCTTCAATCGCTCGCAGCAGGCGGCGCGGAGCTGATGCTGTTTTCATCACGTTTCGCAAATGGCACGAATCTTGGTAGGTGATCGTTTGCGGCGCAACGCGAAGCGGCAGTTGATGAAACTCGAGTTCGACAAGCACTTCAGAGACATCTTTGATCTTCGCGGCAAACGCCGCCGCCCGATCGCACCATTCTGGATCGTCCTTCAGCAAGTGATCGTATTCAAGTAAAAACGCACCACAACCGCCTGCGTTCGTCACAATATAGTCGACGTCCAACTGTTCAAAAGCAGCAATATTTCGTTTCGCTAACTCTTTCGCCATCTCTTTTTCCCCCCCATGACCGTGCAACGCTCCACAGCAACCTTGAGATGGCGGAATGATGACTTCACAGCCGGCGAGCTGCAATAGACGCATCGTCGCATCGTTTGTTGTCATAAACATCGTATCCATCAAACAGCCGGTGAAAAAAGCGACTCGTTTTTTTGCTGGCTCATCCGGATTCAGGCGATGTGGCCGATTTTTCATCTCTTTTGCCGTCGGCACGTCCGGCAGCACGCGCTCCATTTGCCGGAACGATGCCGGCAACAGGCGAAGCAGACCAGTTTTGCGGACAATTGCCCGCAAGCCGGAACGCTGATACCAACCGAGAAATGCGGTCGCCTTTCGCATTCGCTCTTGATATGGAAACAGCCCGGCAAATACAAGCTTGCGCACAAGACGGACGTGAAGCGGCATTCGCTTGTGCTGCGCGATAATATTGCGCGCCTCTTCAAGCAAATGGCCATAGCGGACGCCAGACGGACAAACTTGTTCACATGCCCGGCAGCCTAAACATAAGCTAAGCGACCGCTCGACTTCCTCATCCGGCTCGATCAGCCCATCCACAACTGCTTTCATTAAGGCGATCCGGCCGCGCGGCGACTGGGTTTCTTGCTGTCCGGATTCAATGTATGTTGGACACGACGGCAAACAAAAACCACAGCGCATGCAGTTCATTAATTCATCCTCATCCATCCGTTCTTGAAACGCTTTTTGAATGTGCGCTTGTTCTGTCTTCGTTGTCATCGTGTCACCACCACCCGTTTTCTCGTGCTTTTAGCGAACACTTTGCCTGGATTCATAATGTTGTTCGGGTCGAGCGCCTGTTTGATCGCTTTCATGGCAGCAATGCCAGCCGGTCCAAGCTTCCATTCCAGATACGGTGCTTTCATCGCTCCGACACCGTGTTCACCAGTGATCGTTCCTCCTAATTCAATCGCTTTGGCGAAAATTTCTTCAAACGCTTTTTCTACCCGCTCCATTTCCTCGCGGTTGCGGGCATCGGTCGGACAGGTTGGATGCAAGTTGCCATCGCCAGCATGTCCGAACGTACAAATTTTGAGTTGATATTTCGCTGCGATCTCATTGATGGCTTTCACCATTTTTGCAATTTCCGAACGTGGCACGGTCGCATCTTCTAAAATCGTCGTCGGTTTCAAGCGAGCCAGTGCCGATAACGCCGCTCGTCTCGCTGTCCGCAGCGCCTCAGCCTCTTCCTCTGAGCGGGCAAGTTCAACAGACACAGCTTGCTCTGAGCGGCAAATATCAGCCATCTTTTTCATATCGCGTTCCACGACTTCTTTTGGCCCATCCTGTTCAATGAGCAAAACGGCTTTCACATCGGTCGGCAAACCGATGCGAGCGTAGTCCTCAACAACTTCCAACGTCGGTTGGTCTAAAAACTCAAGCGTTGCGGGGATGATTTGATTGGCAATGATTTTCGATACAGAACGGGCAGCTGCCTCTAAATCTTGGTAAAGAGCAAGCATCGTCTGTTTCGTCTCTGGCATGGGGATCAGTTTCAACGTTGCTTCGGTAACAATGCCAAGCGTCCCTTCCGCTCCGACAAGCAGACGAGTTAAGTCATAGCCAGCCACATCTTTTGCCAGCTTGCCGCCCGTGCGGATGACATCGCCATTTGCCAAGACGACTTCTAATCCGAGTACATAATCGCGTGTCACTCCATATTTGAGACCTCGCAAGCCGCCGGAATTTTCACTAATGTTGCCGCCGATCGTCGAGATTTTCATCGACCCGGGATCTGGTGGATAAAACAACCCTTTTTCCTCAACGGCTCTCATGAGGTCGAGCGTGATCACCCCTGGTTGAACAGTCGCCGTCAAGTTTTCTTCATCAATTTCTAAAATGCGGTTCATATGTTTAAACAGCAGGACGATACCGCCTTCAACTGGACATGTACCCGCACAAAGGTTCGTTCCCGATCCACGCGGTACGATCGGAATTCGATATTCATTGCAAATTTTCGCAATTTCCGCCACCTCTTGTGTATTTCGGGGTGCAACAACTGCATCGGGAAGCGATTGGAACTGTGGCGTCGCATCGTAGGAATAAACGAGCCGCCCAGCCTTCGTATCATCGTAATTTTCCGCTCCGACAATTTGAATCAACCGTTTTTTCGCTTCGTTTGGAATCAACTGTCTCACCTCTTCCAAAGTGGTTGATGCTCATGGACAGCGGAAAAGGGGCCGGGCTTGGCGCCTCTTGCCCACCTTCGCCAAGCCTCGTCCCCCTCCGTTACCGTTATGGAATCATCCATGACAATACCGTCGATTGCAAGTAAACAATAATGCCAATCAAGATGATTAAGAATAAGCTATGTTTGACTGTGAAGCGGAATAAGTCGGATTCTTTGCCAGTCAAGCCAACGGCTGCACAGGCAACAGCGATCGACTGCGGCGAAATCATTTTCCCGACGACCCCGCCGGACGAGTTGGCTGCCAACGCCAGTACGGGTTCCATGCCAATCGATGTCGCCGTCACTTTTTGCAAGTTGCCGAACAATAAGTTCGATGACGTATCGGAACCGGTAATAAACACGCCTAGCCAACCTAAAAATGGTGAGAAGAAAGGAAAGAGCGGACCTGTTTTCGCCAGCGCCATCCCAAGTGTCGTACTCATGCCCGATGAGTTGGCAATATAGGCAAAGCCAACGACCGAAGCGATGGTGACAATCGGATATTTCAGCTCACTCAGCGTTTCCACAAACGTTTGCGCCCAGTCTTTCCACGAAATGTTAACAATAAACTTCGTCACAACCGCCGCCAGCAAAATAGCCGTTCCCGCTGCACCGAGCAACTCCAGCTTATACACAGCGGCAATTGGTTGGCCATTCGCATCTAAAATTTGGTTGTTCAAGCCCGGTACCGGCGGCGCAAATGTCAAATGCGAGCCGATGATGTTGACAAACTTCAGCAAGCTGTTTGTCCCTTCATAATGACCGGTAAGAGCCGCCTTCACTTGCGGAATGCCCCAAAGCGAGATCAACGCCGTCAGCACGAGAAACGGCGACCACGCCCGGAACACCTCTCCGCTGCTGTGCGTCGCACGAGCCACTTGGCCGGCGACCGCTACCTCCGATTCCGTCGCAAAGCGGAATGTGCTTCGCGGCTTCCAATATTTCAAAAAAACAGCCAACGCGACGATCGAAACGAGCGAAGACAAAATGTCCGGCAGCTCCGGCCCTAAAAAGTTTGACGATAAGTATTGCGTCAACGCAAACGAAACACCAGAAACGATAATCGCTGGCAACACCTCAATGGTTCTTTTCCATCCCGCCATAATCAGTACAAGGTAGAACGGAATGAACACCGATAAAAACGGGAGCTGTCGCCCAACCATTTTCGAAATTTCCATCGCCGGCACGCCGGTCGGCCCTTCCATCGAGATGATCGGAATCCCGACCGCCCCGAACGCGACCGGTGCCGTATTGGCAATCAAACAGATGCCCGCAGCGTAAAGCGGATTAAACCCTAACCCGGCAAGAAGTGCTGCCGAAATCGCTACCGGTGCACCAAACCCGGCTGCCCCTTCCAAAAATGCTCCAAACGAAAAAGCGATGAGCAACGCCTGCAGTCGCCGGTCTTCGGTAAGCGAAACGACGGAGTTACGAATAATGTCAAAATGGCCGGTTTTCACTGTCAGCTTATATAAAAAGACAGACGTAATGATGATCCAACCGATCGGCAACAATCCGTACACCGCGCCTTGCGTCACCGACATGACTGCCTTTCCAGCCGGCATTCTGTAAGCGATTACAGCTAGAACAACTGCAAGCAGCAACGTTGTCAGCCCTGCAACATGCCCTTTCATCCGTTTGACAGCCAACGCCCAAAAGAAATACAAAATCGGAATGAGTGCGACAATGGCCGACAACCATAACTGGTCAGCAATCGGTGTAAAATCTTGCTTCCACTGCATGCGGTTTTCCCCTCCCCTTTGCGACTGGCTTAACGACGTTTATCAATGATCGGCCTCTCATCTTTTTATTTCACTCTTCCAGTCATCAGATGACCAGATAAGAAACGTCGTCTGTCTCAAATTATAAAAGCGTTTTCTTTAAAAGACAATAGTTGTTTTTAAATTTTTTGAACTTTCTATTCGTTGTGCTCTTCTGCTAGCAACAAATAGCGCTTGTCTCTTACCATGATGCTATATCATAATAGACAGTGCAGAATATGTCTTCCCTACAATCGGGAATCTACTTTATCGTATTGAGGTGGATCCATTGATGTTTAAGCAGATTAAAACAAAAAAAATTTATGAAGAAGTGGCCGAAGCTATTTTCGACATGATTAAAAACGGCGTGCTAAAGCCTGGCGATAAACTCGATTCCGTCCAACAGCTGGCCGAACAGTTTCAAGTCGGACGGGCCGCCATTCGCGAGGCACTCACTGCTTTGAAAGCGATGGGGCTAATCGAACTCAAACAAGGAGAAGGAACGTACGTACGTGAGTTCGATCCGACAATGATGACGTTTCCGTTATCGATTGCCGTCTTAATGAACAAGGAAGATATTTGGCATTTGCTTGAAGTACGCAAGCTTCTTGAGGCAGGCGCCGCCTCGCTCGCTGCTACGAAGCGGACAGACCGTGATCTTAAAGCGATGATGGAAGCCCTTCGGCAAATGAAAGAAGGGATTGGCAGCGATGAGCTTGGCGAGAAAGCAGATTTCGCATTCCATATGGCCATTGCGGCCGCGTCACAAAATCCGATGCTCACAAGCATCATGAACAGCGTATCGGGCATGATCGTCGAAACGATGCGAGAAACCCGCCGCATTTGGCTGTTTTCGAAACAAACGACGACCGAAAAGCTACTTGCTGAACACCAAGCCATTTTCGAAGCCATTCGCGAACAAAATCCAGACGAAGCTCGGACGCGCATGCTTGAGCATTTGACTAATGTCGAAAACGTGTTGTATCGCTACATTCGCACTCAGCAGTCAAACTGAGTGCATTTTTTACAAAAAAGAACTACAAATCTGAAAAAATCATTTATAATAGACATATAGTCATCAGATGACCTGTTCACTCTGCTAGATAAAATAGGAGGGAGAGTAAGTGAAAGTATCGTTATTCGTCACATGCCTCATTGATCTTTTTTATACGAATGTCGGCAAGGCGACCGTCGAACTGCTTGAACGGCTCGGTTGTGAGATTGACTTTCCGGAGGCGCAAACGTGCTGTGGGCAGCCGGCGTATAACAGCGGCTATATCAAAGATGCAAAAGAAGCGATGAAACAAATGATGCGTGCGTTCGCCGATGCGGACTACGTCGTCACCCCGTCCGGTTCGTGTGCAGCAATGTTAAAAGAATATCCACACATCTTCCGTGGTGATCCGGAATGGGAAGAGGAAGCAAAGCGCCTAGCGGCGAAAACATACGAGCTGACGCAATTTCTCGTCAACGTGTTGAGAGTTGAAGATGTCGGTGCCTCACTTCCTGGGCGGGCGACATACCATACGTCTTGTCATATGACGCGGCTCCTTGGCGAAAAAGAAGCCCCACTCCGCCTGTTNGAACATGTCAAAGGNCTTGAACTTGTTCCGCTGCCTAACGCTCATCAATGCTGTGGATTCGGCGGCACCTTTTCCGTTAAAATGGGNCCGATTTCTGAACAAATGGTTGATGAAAAAATCGAGCATATCGAAGAAGTGAAGGCCGACTACTTAATCGGCGCCGACTGCGGCTGTTTAATGAACATCGGGGGACGCATCGGACGGGTCGGCAAACCGATTCGCGTCATGCATATCGCCGAAGTATTAAATCATCGCAACTAAAAAAGGGGGGGAACGAAGATGCCAATGAAAATCGAAAACGGGCCGTTTTGGAAACGGGTCGAAGAAAATTTACAAAATGACTTTATGCGCGGGGCAGTCGCTGGCATGCAAGACCGCGGCTATGTGCGGCGGCTTGGCGTCATCGAAGAACTCGGCCATTGGGAGGAGTGGCGCTCGCTCGCTGAACAAATTCGAAAGCATACTCTCGAAAACTTGGACTATTATTTAATGCAGCTCAGTGAAAACGTTGCCAAACGGGGCGGGCATGTCTTTTTCGCCCAGACAGCCGAAGAGGCGAACGATTACATCCGACGCATCGCTTTGGAAAAACAAGCGAAAAAAATTGTCAAATCAAAATCGATGGTGACCGAAGAAATCAACTTAAACCCGGTGCTTGAAGCCATCGGCTGTGACGTCGTCGAAACCGATCTCGGTGAGTACATTTTACAAATTGACGACCATGACCCACCGTCACATATCGTCGGCCCGGCGCTTCATAAAAACAAAGAGCAAATTCGTGACGTCTTCCACCGCAAGCTCGGCTACAATAAGTCGTCCGATCCAGTTGAACTTGCGCGTCATGCTCGTGAAACGCTGCGGCGCGACTATTTAACCGCTGACATCGGCATCACCGGCTGCAACTTCGCCATCGCCGAATCGGGCTCGATCACGCTCGTCACAAACGAAGGCAACGCTGATTTGGTGACGTCTTTGCCCAAAACACAAATCACAGTGATGGGAATGGAGCGGATCGTTCCGACATTCAAGGAAATGGAAGTACTCGTCAGCATGTTGACGCGCAGCGCCGTCGGGCAAAAATTGACAAGCTACATCACTGTTCTCACCGGTCCACGCGAGCAAGGCGACGCCGACGGACCTGAAGAGTTCCATCTTGTCATCGTTGACAACGGACGCTCATCGATCTTAGGTACGGAGTTTCAGCCGGTGCTGCAATGCATCCGTTGCGCCGCCTGTGTCAACGTCTGTCCAGTATACCGCCATATTGGTGGCCATTCATACGGCTCGATTTACTCCGGCCCGATCGGCGCGGTCTTGTCACCACTTTTAGGGGGGTATGACGACTACAAAGAGCTTCCATACGCGTCCTCCCTTTGCGCCGCCTGTACGGAAGTGTGCCCGGTGAAAATTCCACTTCATGAACTGTTGATCAAACATCGCCAAATCATCGTCGAGAGGGAAGGAAAAGCGCCGGTCGCAGAAAAATTGGCAATGAAGGCGTTTCGCCTCGGAACCGCTTCACCGTCATTGTACCGTTTCGGCACGAAATTGGCGCCAAGCGCCTTCGCCCCGTTTGCTGAAGACGGGCGTATCACGAAAGGCCCCGGCCCGCTGAAAGCATGGACGGAAAGCCGCGTGTTTCCCGCACCGAACAACGAACGATTCCGTGACTGGTTCCGCAATCGTCAAAAAGGAGGAAATCCATCATGACGCGTGGTACGATTCAAAACCGTGACGCGTTTTTACAAAATATCGCCAAACGCCTTGGGAGAAGCCCGCGCCTGTCCGGCGTCTCCCAACCACAATGGGATTATGCGCCGCAATGGACAGTGTTCGCCGGCTATAGCCAGGACGACTTATTGTCAGCACTCCGTGAACAGTGCAAACTGATTCATACGGATTATATCGAGACGACAAGCAGCGAACTGGCCGGTGCACTCAAACAACAAGTGGCGGCCTATGGTGGCGGTCCAGTCATCGTTCCCGATGACCCGCGCTTTGCCGAGTACGGGCTATCCGCCTTGCTTCACGACGAATGGCCAGCCGAACAAACCGCCGTTCACGTTTGGAATTCGTCGCTTGGGCGCCAAAATATTGATGCGGCTGAACAGGCAAACGTCGGCATCGCTTTTAGCGAAATCACCCTCGCCGAATCGGGGACGGTCGTGTTGTTTTCCCGTAATGAGCAAGGACGGACCATTCACTTTTTGCCAAAGACGTATATCGCCATCGTTCCAAAAAGCTCTGTCGTGCCGCGCATGACGCAAGCTGCAGCCTACATTCACGAGCAAATCGAAAAAGGCGCCGTCGTTCCATCATGCATCAACTTCATCACCGGCCCGAGCAATTCAGCCGACATTGAAATGAACTTGGTCGTTGGCGTCCACGGGCCAATGAAAGCGGCGTATATCGTCGTCACCGACCGTTGACCAAAACGAAACGGTGCCCCTTTTGAATCGGGCACCGTTCTTTCCTTCAATATTGTCGGCTGACATCGACCACATTGTTAAGCGGTGTACCCGCTTCGATGCAACGAAGCGTGTCTAAAATGCTGCGGACAGCATCTTCGGTCGATGTAAGCGCCGCGATATGAGGCGTGATGAGGACGTTCGGATGCTCCCATAGCGGCGAATGCGGTGGCAGCGGCTCTTCTTCGAACACATCGAGCACAGCGAGACGGATATTTCGGTTCTCCAACGCGCCGACAAGCGCCGTTTCATCGACCGTCGCCCCACGCCCGACATTGATAAAGCCCGCATTGTGGAGACGGGAAAAAAACGTTTCGTCAAAGAGGTGATGTGTTTCCGCTGTTAGCGGAAGCGCGGCGATCACCCAATCCGCCACCGCCAGCGCTTCCTCGGCCTCCTCAGGACGATAAACGGCAGAGAACGGCGCTGACGCTTTCCCGCTTTGCGAGATACCAATGGGAGAAACGCCAAACAGCCGCAGCGTTTCGGCAATGCGCCGGCCGATTTCTCCCGTCCCGTAAATGACGATCCGCTGTTCACCGAGCCGCTTCGGTGCGATCGGCTTCCATTGCCGCTGCTCTTGATACCACGCATAAACGTCATGGCATTGAGCATCACGCAGCAAGTAGCTGAGGCAATATTCCGCGATCTGCTCCCCAAACGTGCCGATTGTCCTTGTCAACAGGACGTTTCGATTCCACTCGCGCCCCCATAAAAACGCATCGACCCCGGCGCCGAGTGAATGCACCCAACGTAAATTGGCCAGCGAAAACGGCCCGGCCGGCTGAAAGCCAATGTACGCATCCGCCCAGACAAAATCATCTGCTTTCAGCTCCTCCTCGGCCACAAAACGATACTCCTTATCCGGCCGCTTGTCCGGAAGAAGGGCAGCGAGTTCATCATAAAGCCGTCCTGTCACGAGAATGCGTCGGATGTCCATCGCTTCCCACCACCTCTTGCGCTACGAAGAAAACATGTTTGCTTAAATGAGCGTCCCCTCTTCACGCTCTGCCTTTTTATTCGCAATGTAACCGGCAGCCAAAACAAAAATCGTCACGCCGGCCGCAACAGCATAAACGAACGGACCGTGCGAAAGATGGAGAAGGTGAAGCACTCCTTCATCCTCCACCATCATCTTTCCGGCCGTCCATGCCAAAATGCCTGACCCAACGTAAGCAATCCACCGGTGTTTTTCCATCACCCGGACGATCGCTTTAGAACCAAAAATCATAATGGGGATGCTGATAGCTACCCCGAGCGCGAGCATGCCAATGTGCCCTTCAGCCGCCCCAGCGACAGCGACAACATTGTCTAGGCTCATCACCGCATCGGCGATAATAATGGTCATGATTGCTTTCAACAATCGATCTGACGCTTGGACATTCGCCTCCTCTTCCCGCTCCACGAGCACTTTATAGGCAATCCATACGAGCAGCACCCCGCCAATGAAGTGAACGAATGGGATGTTGAGCAAAAAGACAATGATGGCCGCAAACAAAATGCGCAGCAACACCGCCCCTGCCGTTCCCCAAATGATCGCCTTGTTCCGTTGGTCTTTCGGCAGCCGGCGCGTCGCCATTGCAATGACGACCGCATTATCCCCCGACAAAATAATATCAATCGCAATAATCTTCCATAACGCCAATAATGCCGCGGCAGAAATTGTCAATGGTCTGTCCACCCTTTCCCCTTTCTTTCTTTTTCATCTTACCGCAAATCGGTGAAAGGGACAACCGTACAATATGCCATGCTACGAGCGGGGGCAAGACATTGCAGCTTTTTTCGGTTCACCAACTTCGAGGAATAGGATGGCTTGGCCGATACATCCTCAAAAAAATGGCAACAGCTCCAGGGGTAGCTGTTTGCCAAGAAAGCGAGAAAAGTTGATTCAAAGTGACAAAGATATATGCACTGCCAGCCTTCTATCATTTTCACTGGCTTGGCGGTGCTAGACCATCAAATCAAACTTTTCGAACCGTAAAAAACTTACGCAGCAGCCACGGCCCTGGGGCAAATCCAAGTGTGAGCTGCCATGCTCCAACGCCGGCAAGTTGAAATTGCCGAGCCAACTTCATTTTCTGTCCCATGCTTCGAACATCTTCAAACCATACTTCGTGAACGTTTCCGAGTGCATCGGTATACCGGAAAAATGGGGATTCATCCGCCAATGAATACTGAATAGGGGATTGATAGCGCATGGCCGTAAGCAGTGCTTCCTGGTTGGAACGCGCTGTAGCGAGCATTCCAGGCTGATACGGGATGATCCAGTCATATCCGTACAGCGGGAGCCCTAGCAAAATTTTTTGGCGGGGGACACGCTCAACAGCAAACTGCAACGTCGCCCTCACCCCACCAATCGGTGCCACCGGGCCAGGCTCGCTTGCCGAATGGTGCCAATCGTATGCCATAATAAACATATAATCAACAACCGTGCCAATGCCGCCATAATCGTACCCCTTTAGCCATGGAATGTCTTCGCTTGTTTTCGCTGGAACAGCGATCGTTACGACGTATCCAGCCGGCTTGAGCCGATCGCGCAGCTGGCGCAGAAAACCAGTGAACAAATCGCGGTCTTCGCCACGAATTTGCTCAAAATCAATATTGACCCCACCATATCCTTTTCGCGACACTAAATAAAAAATGTTTTCAACGAGGTTCGCCCTAGCCTCTCGATTGTTCAACACTTGGCTGACAAGCGTTGGGCTGAACCCCTCCGGCGTTAAATTCGTGATGGCAACAAGCGGCGTCACCCGGTTTCGCCATGCTTCCTCAACAGCAGCCGCATCATTCAATTCATTCACTATATCGCCGCTTGGGGCAAAGTGATATTCAAAAAGGGTGATATACGATGAATACGGAGCAAAATCACGAATAATCGCCCTGTCGGCACTCGGTTCGCGAACGACGTAGTAGCCGAACGTCGTCGCCTGATACCATGAGATATCGGGAATGACGATTTTCATTCCTGGGCGCAGGGCATTTGGATTGACATTAGGATTGGCCGCACGCAATTGTTCAAGCGTGACAAACGACCGCCGGGCAATGGCTGTCAGCGTGTCCCCTGGTTGCACCGTATAGGTGTAAAGTGGGATGAGCAACGCCTGGCCAGGGACGATGTTCGGTTCCACCATCCCGTTGACAAGACGAAGATCTTCCAATGAATAACCGTACCGGCGGCCGATGGAAAACAGCGTATCCCCCGGCTGGACTGTATGAGTAAACATTTTGTATCGCCTCCATTATGACTAGATGCGAAAAATGGCTGACGATATCCTTTACTATATGCTCCAAACCGGAGGACGTATGTTGTCCTATGACTTGTTTTACACGCTCGCTCCGCCGGCCAAACGGTCTCTTATCGCCTGCTGCTTCAACCAAGCATCCACCGCTTCAATATCACGGGAAAACACGCGATCCGCCACAATGGAAGGAACAATGCGGCGCGCCTGATGGTAAAGCTGACTTGTTGACGGTGCCAGCTGATCAATGCCGCGCTCCTCTACCGCCTGTAAAGCGCAAATGAGCTCGATGGCCAATACTTTTCTCACATTCTGCACGATCAGATACGCATGACGGGCAGCAGTCGTTCCCATGCTGACATGGTCTTCTTGGTTGGCCGATGACGGGATGGAATCAACGCTTGCTGGATGGGCCAGCGTCTTGTTTTCTGATACGAGCGAAGCGGCAACGTACTGCATGATCATCGCCCCCGACTGTAGGCCTGGCTCTGGGCTTAAAAACGGCGGCAAGCCTTCGCTAAGCTGCGGATTGACAAGCCGCTCAATACGCCGCTCGCTCATATTGGCCAGTTCCGCCACCGCGATTTTTAACAAATCCATGGCGATCGCAACAGGTTGGCCGTGAAAATTGCCGCCCGAGAGCACGGCTCCGTCCGCAAAAATAAGCGGATTGTCCGTAGCAGCGTTCATTTCGATTTCAAGTGTTTCCTTTACATAGCGAAGCGCTCTGAGCGATGCTCCATGCACTTGCGGAATGCAACGGATCGAGTACGCATCTTGCACGCGCCGCTCTCCTTGCCTTGTGATAAGCTGACTGCCATCTAGATAGCGACGCAGCCGCTCGGCCACCTCCGCCTGCTCTAAAAATCCACGGGCTTCGTGGATGCGGGCATCAAACGCATCGATCACGCCATAAAGCGCCTCGATTGTTAACGCGGCGATCCACTCGCTGTCGTAAGCAAGCTGTTCCGCCTCAAGATAAGCGATCACCCCCATAGCTGTCATCGCCTGCGTACCGTTAATAAGCGCCAACCCCTCCTTCTCTTTCAGAGAGAGCGGAGGAATTCCCGCTTGCGAAAGCGCTTGGATGGCAGGCATCCGCTGCCCTTGGTACATCACCTCCCCTTCACCGACAAGCGCCAACGCCAAATGGGCAAGCGGCGCTAAATCGCCGCTGGCGCCGAGGGAACCTTGCTGCGGAACAATCGGATGGATACCGGAATTAAGAAACGCGAGCAGCCGCTCAATCACCACCGGCCTTATGCCGGAATATCCCTTTAATAAAGCATTCGCCCGTAAAAGAAGCATCGCCCGCACCACTTCCTCGGCAAACGGCTCACCAACTGCGCAAGCGTGCGATCGGAGAAGATTGATTTGCAACTGCTCAAGATCACTTCCATCAATGCGCACATCGGCAAGTTTGCCAAAGCCGGTATTCACGCCATAAATCGTCCTGCCGCTCGCAATCGCCTGTTCCACAGCTGCTCGACTTTTCCGAACCGCTTCCATGCTCTCCAAAGCGGCTGCCACCGGTTCTCTATCATAAATGACGCGTCTTGCCTCGGCAATCGTTAATGAATGCCCAGTCAACACAATCATGACCCCATCTCCCTTCGTTCATATCAAAAAACAAAAAGGAGGCGCCCCGCCGTTTCAGGCAGTATTCGCCTCCTCATGACTCATCGCTCTAGGCTGATCCTACTCTATCTCATTGTCCGAGCCGCCGCACGTCTCCCTTTCCTGCAATCCTATATATGATTGATTCCGAGCCCGACCGCTTCGTGCTCAAGCCCGCGCACCGGAGCGCCGATCGTCCCGTACAATGCGACGGCGATCCATTCCCCTTCTTTTGGCTGTTCATACGGTGTTCCTCGCACAACAGCGAAACGAAGGCCAGCCGTTCTCAACAAATCTCCTAACTCAACCTGCCCCCTCGTCACGCCGTGCACCGCCTCTAAAATGGCATGATACAAAGCATGCATGTCGCGGTATAAACTGCCGTCAACCACTTCATGACGTTTCGCCGCCGTTTCGATCGCTGCGACGATTTTTTGCGGCTCCATCGCCCCGACGCGTCCTTGGCAATAGCGCCAGTTGCTCGCCCGAAGCTCGTCGAGAATTGCTCCTTCCTCTCCTTCGTCAAGCATCGCCAGCAAAAGCGCCTGACGACCAATGCGCACCGATTTTTCTTTCCCCATTTGGTTGCTACCCCTAATTTCCTCTTTTTTTCTATTGTATGACGGCAAGGAAAACCGAGTCAACACTTTTTCCAAATTTTAACACATTAACTTATTATCATAATAAAGGTCCATCAACATAACATGTGCGTCACAAGTGAGACTATTTTCTAGAGATTAGGAGTATGCCAACGCTCGATTGATTTTTCCTTACAGATGAAGAAGAACGTTTAATTGAAACAGTCAAACATCATTTTTGGTAAAAATCCACAACAACACATATTTACATTTTATTGAATATGTGATATCATTAAAATATCAAATTAATATGAGTTGAGGGGGACAATCATGAGGGAACAGAAAGCATGGTATATCAATGGTTTTATCGGCATCGGTGGCATCGTTTTGCTTCTCATTGTCGGGTTTTTCTTCCTCGTTCAAGAGCTGTTTTTGCCCGCCATTTTGTTTTTCATCATTGCTGTTTTGCTCGCTACCGGCATCACAATCGTCCATCCCAATCAAGCGAAAGTGCTCACCTTTTTCGGCCGCTATTTTGGCACAATTCGCGACAGCGGGTTGTTTCTCACCGTACCGCTCACAGTCCGGAAAAACGTGTCGCTGCGCGTGCGCAACTTCACCAGCAGCAAACTGAAAGTCAACGACATCCAAGGCAATCCGATCGAAATCGCCGCCGTCGTTGTCTTCCGCGTCATTGACTCAGCCAAAGCAGTGTTTGATGTGGACGATTATGAACAGTTCGTCGAAATTCAAAGCGAAGCGGCCATCCGCCATGTCGCCACGAAATATCCGTACGATACGTTTGAGGACGATAACGAAGTCACGTTGCGCGGCAACGCGGATGTCATTTCTGATGTGCTTGCTGCGGAACTGCAAGAACGTCTGCGCGTTGCTGGGGTCGAAGTGGTTGAAGCACGCCTCACCCACTTAGCCTACTCCCCAGAAATTGCGGGCGCTATGCTCCAACGCCAGCAAGCAGCTGCCATTTTGGCGGCGAGGAAAAAAATCGTCCAAGGAGCCGTCTCCATGGCGCAAATGGCGATTGAACAGCTTGACAAAGAAAACATTTTAGAGTTAGATGATGAACGAAAGGCAGCGATGGTGAATAACTTAATGGTGGCGATCGTCTCCGAACGCGCCACCCAGCCGGTGATCAACACGGGCAGCCTATATTAACGGTTGTGGAGTGCGATGACAAAGAAAAAACAATTTCCTTTACGCATTGACCATGATTTATATGCTGTGTTGGAGCAATGGGCGCAAGACGAGTTTCGTAGTGTCAACAGTCATATCGAGTTTTTGCTGCGGGAAGCAGCAAAGCGAGCCGGACGGCTCGGGAAAAAGAAAACGGATCAACAAAGAAGCTAGCCAACGCCGGCTGGCTTCTTTTGTTTTTCAGTCATGGTCATTTTTTACATAAATATAATGATAGCAGAGCCTTTTTTGAAAGGGAGGGACGAACCGATGCCGCCATTTCGCGCTGAAACAAACGTATTGTTGTCACATCTTCCCGTCTACGCCGCAACTACGGCCGCACCTCCCCATTTTTGCCGTACTGTTCCGCCAGCTATCCATCGCACTAGCCGTTACAAACGATCATCACCGCCGATCATTTCTCCTTCATATGGAGATACCACACAAAGACATGAACAGATATGTGCAAGACGAGAGCAACAAATAGGTGGATTCCACTTTGCGACATTTGCTCGAACGGCTGCGGCTTCATCACGGCAAAAAGCAATCACATCGTTGTCATTAAGGGCAATGGCCCCAATCTCGCCAACTGCAGTCCGGCTCATCTCGAAAGGAGAAAACCAATGGTGGGCAAACAACAACCTTGAACAGTTAACGCGCCTGCTCATCCGCACTCGGAGTGAAACGCTTGTGCCAAAGACAGCTACCATTACGAACGTTTATTGATCGTCACGCTTTACTTTCATCAGCTTAGCCGCCTTTGGTGCAACGCGGAAGGAGGATAAGCATGGAAAGCTACTATGCCGTGCTCGATGCCATGGCCGCTGCGCCGGGCGATGGTGTATTCGCCATCATTATTGACGTCGAAGGTTCAGCCTATCAAAAGGAAGGCACATGGATGTGGATCGAAGCAAGTGGAAAGACAACTGGCTTATTAAGCGGAGGCTGCTTTGAGGAAGCGGTGGCCGCGCACGCCCTCGACGTGCTGTCAAACCGTCAGGCGACGTCCATATCGTTTGACTTGCGCGCCGAAGATGATTGGTCTTGGGGACAAGGGGCTGGTTGCAACGGCCTTGTCCGCATTTGGCTTGAACCGGTGACAAGCAACACCAAACCTGATTGGCTGGCATTGAAACGCTGCCTTGACCGCGGTGAACATGTGTTTATGGCTCGAAGCATTACCGATCCGAGGGAGCAGCCGTTTTTCCAAAGCGAAACGGGGGAGCGCTTCGGCGGCTATTCTTCGCGGCCGAGGCCGGAATGGCTGAAAGAGTTGCATGGCACACCGTTTTTCCGTGGCCGGAACGGTGTGTATGAAACGGAAGAGAGCACGTTTTTCATTCAGCATTTTTGGCCAAAACCGCGTCTTACGATTTTCGGCGCCGGCCCCGACGCTCCGCCACTCGTCTCGGCAGCTAAAGCCGCTGGGTTTTCCGTCACGGTCAGCGACTGGCGCCCGGCGTTTTGTCAACCGTCGCACGTGCCGGACGCGGACGCTTGGGTCGTCGGCTTTCCGCATGAAACCATTCCGAAACTTCACCTTACCGAGCGCGACTTTGTCGTTATTATGACTCACCAGTTTGAGCGCGACCGGGAACTTATGAGATGGTTAGCCGACATACCGCTCGCCTACCTCGGCGTGCTTGGACCGCGGCGGCGCACAGACCGACTCTTTCCTTCTGGAACGGCCCCGCCGTTTGTCCGTTCACCAATTGGACTGCCAATTGGAGCGCGCAGCCCGCATGAAATTGCTATAAGCATCACCGCCGAACTAATTAACGTGCTGCGCGGAGGGCCGATGGAGACTGCACGATGAGTGAACTCACGATTGCAGGCATTTACTTGGCCGCTGGGCAGAGTCGGCGGATGGGAACGGATAAACGCGCCTTGCCTTGGGGGGATGGGACGCTTGGGACGGCCGGTCTCAAGGCAGCGCTTCATTCCTGCCTCTCACCTATCATCGTTGTCGTTCCACCAACCGATGCGCTCGTTTGGCTTCCTGACGCGCTGCTAAACCACGACAAATGCCGTCTTGTCCGTTGCGCCGCCTGCCACCGGGGGCAGGCACACTCGCTTGCCTGCGGCTTACAAGAGGCGATTGTTGTAGGGGCGGACGCTGCCGCAGTATTATTGGCGGATCAGCCGTTTGTCACGACAGAAATGCTCGATGCTCTTGCCCGTTTTTATCGCCAACACCATCCTGATTACACCGCCTTTTCCCGCTTCGGCACCCCCATGCCTCCAGTCATCTGGGGAAAACAGATGTTTCCTGCCTTATTGGCACTTAGGGGAGATGCTGGCGGNCGCAGGCTGTTTTGTGAGCCCCATTGGCGCGGTCTCTTATACGAAGGCGACGAGTCAATCGGCATGGACATCGACACAAAAGAGGACTATGAGCGTGCTGTCATCTATCGAGAAGTAAAGGAGGGACATTCTCGTGGCCGTCGGTAAAAGCATCATCCGTAAAGAAGCATGGGATAAGGTGACCGGCCGAGCGAAATATACGAACGATTTCAAAGAACAAGGAATGCTTCATGCCAAGCTCGTCACCAGTCCGTACGCTCATGCGCGCATCATCTCCATCGAAACGCACGAAGCGCTTGCCGCTCCCGGCGTTCGCGCCGTCCTGACCGGCAAAGGATTGCCGCTCACAGGCGAAGACATGCGCGACCGCCCGCCGATCGCTGCCGATAAAGTGCGATACTACGGAGAAGTTGTCGCCGTTGTGGTCGCCGATACACTCGTGCAGGCCGAACAGGCGGCCCGCCTCATCCGCGTCGTTTATGAGCCGTTGCCAGCAGTCGGCTCGCCGCGCGAAGCACTGAAAGAAGGCGCTCCCTTGCTTCACGAAGAGCTCGACCGTTATGAAAGAAATAAGACGACCTACCCTGAGCCAGGGACAAACATCGCCCATCGGACCAAAATCCGCAAAGGCGACATTAAACAAGGGTTTGCCGAAAGCGACGTCATCATCGAAACGAGTGTATCATTCGCCCCGTCCGACCACGTGGCAATGGAAACGCGTTGCGCCACAGCAGAAATTTGGCCGGACGGCTCGATCCATATCTCTGCCTCCTCGCAGTCACCATTTATGATCAAGAGGCTCATTCATACGTATTTTGGCGAAGAAGCCGGCAAAATCGTCGTTCATACGCCGCTTGTCGGCGGTGCCTACGGCGGCAAGGCGCCCGTGCAGCTTGAACTGCTCGCCTACCTCGCCACAAAAGCGGTCGGCGGCCGGAAAGTGAGCGTCTGGAACAACCGCGAATGTGACATGGTCACCTCGCCTGTCCATATCGGCTTAGAAGCAACGGTCAAAATCGGCGCGACAAAAGACGGTGTTTTCAAAGCGATGGAAATTGTCTTTTTGTTTGACGGAGGTGCTTACTCCGACAAAGCGATCGACGTCAGCCGTGCCGCAGCTGTCGATTGTACTGGCCCATACCACGTCGAACATGTCTGGTGCGACTCACTTTGTGTCTATACGAACCGGCCGTATGCAACACCGTTCCGCAGTTTCGGCCATTGTGAGCAGTCGTTTGCCGTTGAACGAGCCATCGACGAATTGGCAAAAGTTCTTCAGCTTGACCCATGGGACGTGCGACGCAAAAACGCCATCCGCCCGGGGCATACGACCCCGACACAAGTACGGCTCACAAAAAGCAATGTAGGGGATATGCCCGCTTGCCTCGATCGACTACGGGAGTTGATGCGCTGGGATGAATGGCAGCGCATCGAGCTTGACGCCTATACCGTACGAGCAAAAGGCATCAGCGGTGGTTGGAAAACGTCAACGATCGACACGGACTCAAGCTCCGGCGTCATTTTAACATTCAATTCCGACGGCAGCGTCAACGTCATCTCCGGCGTCGTCGAAATCGGCACAGGCACGAAAACAGTGCTCGCGCAAATCGTGGCCGAGCGGCTAAAAATGAATGTGGACGACGTTCATGTCAAAATGGACATCGATACACAAACGACACCAGAACATTGGAAAACGGTCGCTAGCCGTGGGACATTTATGGCCGGGCGTGCAGCCTTAGCCGCCGCCGATGATGCCATTCGCCAGCTGAAAGAGATCGCCGCCTGCGTACTGCGGGTTACTCCTGACGATTTAGAAGTTGGCTTCGGACGTGTCTTTTTACGCGATGATCCGGCCATTTTCATTCCAGTGAAAGACATTGCCTACGGCTACAAGTTTCCGAACGGCAACGCCATCGGCGGACAAGTGATCGGGCGCGGCCATTATATTTTACGCCGCTTGACTCCGCTTGACCCGGAAACCGGCGCCGGAAAACCGGGACCGGAGTGGGGCGTATGCGCTGAAGGGGTCGAAGTGGAGTTCAACCGTCGCGACTACACGTACCGCATTGTGAAAGCGTACGCGGTTATCGATGCCGGCAAAGTGCTCAACCCGAAAGCGGCACTCGGTCAAGCGATGGGAGCGATGAGCATGGGACTGAGCTTTGCCAGCCGAGAAGGATTTCTTTTTGATGAAGCGCAGCGTGTCTTAAATCCGCAGCTGCGCACGTACCGGCCGATCCACTTCGGAGAACATCCCACATACATCGTGGAGTTTATCGAGACCCCACAAATCGACGCTCCGTACGGTGCGCGCGGCATCGGTGAACATGGCTTGCTCGGCATGCCCGCTGCTTTGGCAAACGCCTTATCGCTTGCTGCTGGTGTGCCGCTAAACGAACTGCCGCTTGTTCCCGAACTCATTTGGCGGAAACAGAAAGGAGACAGCTATGGTTCCCTTTGAATTTGCCTACTATCGTCCACAGTCGATCGCTGAAGCGGTGGCGATGTTTATAGAACTGGAACAAAAAGGGAAACGACCACTGTATTATAGCGGGGGCACGGAAATCATCACCCTATCCCGCCTCGGTCTCGTTTCTACCGCCGCCGTCATTGACATGAAAGCCATTCCTGAATGCCGTGTGCTTGACGCCGACAGCGATCCTCTCGTGCTCGGGGCGGCGCTGTCGCTCACCGAACTCGTGGAAGCGAACCCGTTTCCTTTGTTGACCAAAGCAGCGAAAGAAGTCGCTGACCGGACGGCGCGCAACCAAATTACGCTCGGCGGCAACCTATGCGGGCAAATTTTTTACCGCGAAACAGCGCTCGCGCTGCTCGTCGCTGAGGCAGACATCGTCATCGCTGGCCCAAACGGCGTCCGTCAGTCCCGTATCAATGACTTGTTTCATCAACATCTGCAGCTAAGTCGCGGCGAATTTGTCGTTCAAATAAAAGTGCGCCGCTTCGCTGTGGAACTTCCTCACTTTCACCACAAGCGCCGCAAGCAAGGTGAAATCGGCTATCCGCTTGTCACCATTGCGGCGCTAAAAAAAGACGAAACCATTCACGCTGCCTTTAGCGGCGTCTGTCCGTTCCCGTTCCGTTCGGCTAAAGTTGAGGCTCATCTAAATGACCGAAGACGCCCCGCGACAGAACGGATTCAGGCGGCAGTCAACGCCTTCCCACGCCCGATTTTGCATGATATTGAAGGCTCAGCAGACTATCGACTGTTTGTTGCCGCTCAGCTACTTGAAGACGCACTTCGCGAGTTAGGGGAAACCATCTAGACGGGAGGTCAACATACGGACATGGAAGAAACGACCAAATGTGAGCTCGTGTTGCACATTAACGGAGAACAACGAACGGTCATCACCCGTCAAGCCGAAACACTACTATTCGTCTTACGGGACGAGCTCGGACTGACCGGGACCAAACCCGGCTGTTTAAATGGCGACTGCGGTGCCTGTACTGTCTTAGTCAACGGCACACCAATCAAATCGTGCATGATGCTTGCTATTGAGACTGTTGGTAAAGAAATTACCACAATCGAGGGGCTCCGCGATACTCCTATTCAGCACGCCTTTGTCCGTCACTTCGCCTTTCAATGCGGCTATTGCACGCCTGGCTTTATTATGAACATCCATGCGCTCATCGAGCAGCATCCAAACGCTGATCAGTCAACGATTCAAGAATGGCTGCAGTCAAATATTTGTCGCTGCACGAGCTATCAAGAAATCGAGGCGGCGGTGAAAGAAGCGCTTCAAGCCAAAAAAACGGACATACAGCCCTCACATAACCGGATATCCCGAGTCTAGCAGGGATATCCTTTTTTGTGCGATGATTTTTCCATCCCATTCCAAATACCTATTGACAAAAATATAACGTTCACGTTAACGTTATATCTGTAGAAAACACCGTGTATCGCGATCACGCGAAAGTGAGGGCCCAGGATGGAACGATTGAAAATTGATGACGTCGCCAAAGCGACCGGCTTAACAAAGCGGGCGATCCGCTATTATGAAGAAATCGGCTTGATCAAGCCGCCGGCACGGAGTGAGGGCGGCACACGCCTTTATACGCAGGAAGATATCGAGCANCTGAAAAACATCGTCGCCGCCCGCGAAGTGCTCGGTTTTTCGCTGCAGGAGTTACAGCACTTTTTAACATTGAAAGAAAAAATTGAGACGCATCGAGCAGAATACCGCCAAGCCATCGTTAGCAGCGAACAGCAGCGTGAACTCGAACAAATGGCCGCCGGGTTGCACCAACAAATTGCCATGCTTGATGACAAAATGAAGAAAATGGCGACACTGAAACAAGAACTGAAACAAATGGCAGAGCAAATAGACGCCATTCTAGAAGAGAGGAGAGAAGAATAGTGGAGGAAAGAAAACAAACACGGGCGCGCTGGATTACCGTTGCCGCCGCCTTTTTGGCGTTTATGGGTATCGGGGTCGTCGATCCGATTTTGCCGGTCATCGCCGAAAGCATCGGCGCGACCCACTGGCAAGTGGAAATGTTGTTTACCGCCTATATTTTTACGATGGCGGTCATGATGATTCCCGTTGGACTTGTCGTCAGCCGCGTTGGTGATAAACAAATGATGGTGATCGGACTTGGCCTTGTCACGATTTTCTCATTATTGTGCGGTTTTGCCGCCGACATCCCACAACTGTCGATCTTCCGCGCCGGTTGGGGGCTTGGCAATGCCACCTTTTTTGCAACGGCTATGACACTGTAATCGCTTTGACGCCGCAGGCAAGCACCGCTGTCGGCTTGTATGAGGCGGCGATCGGCCTCGGCATGGCCGGTGGTCCGCTCATCGGTGGACTGCTGGGCCAACATTCATGGCGCTACCCGTTTATCGNCACAAGCGTGCTCATTTTTATCGCCTTTTTGCTTGTCGCATTTTTTGTGTATGATCCAAACAAAGGAAAACCGAAAAAAGCAGNCGGATGGCAGGAAATGCGGCATCTGCTCGCCTTTCCGCCGTTTTTAAAAGGGGCGATCGGCGGGATGCTTTATTATTACGGCTTTTTCGTTGTTTTGGCCTATTCGCCTCTGGTCATTAAGTTATCGGCGATTCAAATCGGTCTTGTCTTTTTCGGCTGGGGGCTTTGCCTCGCCTACGGATCGGCAGCGTTGGCCCACCGACTTGAAACAAAATACGAACCGAAACAAATATTGCCTTACAGCTTATTGCTGTTTGCCGTTTTATTGCTGCTTTTAGCGGTCGCTGAACAAACATGGTTCATGATCGTCCTTATCATTTTGTCGGGCCTTGTATCCGGCTTAAACAACGCCTTGTTTACAGGCTATGTGATGGAAACATCGCCGTATGAACGCGGCGTCACTTCCGGCATGTACAACTTCGTTCGCTGGATGGGGGCGGCCATCGCTCCGGTGCTATCTGGCGTCATCGGTCACGCCGTTTCCGCAAAGGCGCCGTTTATGATCGCCATGGCGCTGTCGCTTGTTGCATTCCTTTTCCTTGCCTGGCGCAAACGGGAGCCATCGGCAACGAAAACTGTATAAAAGCAACCGTTGCGGACAAAACGAAAACACGCCCGTTTCTCGGTGAGAAACAGGCGTGTTTTTATTCGGATCATTGTCATCATCTCTTATCATCACTCTATGATGCTTTTTTCATAAGCGAACCGTTTTCTTCTCGTTAATCACCACTCCTCGTTTTTTCATTTCGTCGATGTACACATTCCCGGGAACGATTTGCTCAGGCGGATAGACGCCGCGTTTCGTAATCAGCCCTCGGCCGATAAGCTGGGCGACGACGGAAATCGTATAAGCGGTCGTGCGCGCCATCGCCGTCACCTTACGTTCGCTATCGTTGAACGTGATCGTTTCATATTCAAACACCGTTTCTTTTCCGTCTTTCCGTCCACCGACAATCACCCGAAGCAAGACGACATCATCTTTACCTCTTAAATCAAGCATCGGAGTCAATACCGCAAGCAGCACGTCACGCGGTTTAACTTTGTGGCCGCCTACTTCCACCTCGACATCGTTGCGCGTCAAATTCAAGTCAACGAGGAGCTTGAATTTTTCCGCATGGCCACGATAGCGGATCGTTTTATATTCAAGCCGTTTCAAATTCGGAAACGAGCGTGACAGCGTCGACGTCCCTCCTGATGTATGAAACGCTTCAAGCGGGCCGAACCGTTCGAAATAAATCGGTTCAACCTCAGACAGAGATGGCACTTCTTGCTTTTTACCATCGCGAATAATTAAAGACGGATCGGTGTAATGGTCGAGAAGCCCTTCTAACGAAAACACATGGTTATACTCAAGCGGCGGTTCGGGCTGAACGGGAATGCCGCCGACGTACAGTTGGATGGATTCAACCTCATCGAGCTGATTTGCCCCGTAACCGGATAAAATGTTGATCATTCCTGGGGCGACGCCCAGATCGGGGATGATCGTCACCCCAGCTTTCTGGGCTTGGTCATGGAGTTCAAGCACCCGGTCGGTAATATGGCCGATATGCCCCCCTAAATCGACAGAATGGACGCCTGTGGCAATCGCCGTTTTCGCCACTGTTTCGTTAAACCGGTAAAACAAGGCGTTGACGACCACATCATGTCCTTTCATTAAGGTGGACAGCTGCTGTTGATCCCCAGCATCCACCCGCAAGGCAACAAGTTTCTCAGACTGAAGGTGGCGTACCGTCTGCTCTGCCTTGGCCAAATCGACATCAGCCAGCGTCACTGCCTCAACGTCTTCACTTTGCACTAAATCGCGTGCAGCTTCTTTCCCCATCAGCCCCGCACCAAGCACGAGCACCTTCACCATTCATTCCCTCCTCTATCACGGATTCTTTTCCATCTGCTTACATGACTGCTGCTTTTGTTCGTCTTTATCGCAGCTACTGCTTTCATTCACCATCAATGTTTGGCGTTGATGCTCACTTCTCTTTCACTAACTATAAAGACGACTGAACAGTTCAATCATCCGTATCGATTTGTGCCCGTTGCAGCTTGCCACTGAAATCGACATAAATGCTTCTCCATTCAGTGAATACATCAAGCGCAGCGACGCCGGAATCACGGTGACCGTTTCCTGTCCCCTTTGTGCCGCCAAACGGCAAATGAATTTCTGCACCCGTTGTCCCTGCATTGACATACACAATGCCGGTATCCAAATCGCGCATCGCCCGGAACACATTGTTGACATCACGAGTGAAAATAGCGCTGGACAATCCGTAGTCGACACAATTGTTAACAGCGATCGCTTCATCCAAACTGCGGACGGAAATGATCGACACAACCGGGCCGAAAATTTCTTCGCGGGCGATACGCATGTCGGGCGTGACGTCAGTGAAAATCGTCGGTGCGTAATAAAAGCCGCGTGCATAGTCTCCATCGCTCAATATATGGCCGCCAACAAGCAGTTTCGCTCCTTCTTCTCGGCCGATGTGCACATAGCGTTCGATTTTTTGCAGCGCTTCTTCATGGATAACCGGACCAACTTTGACCGTTTCATCCAGCCCGTCACCGATTTTCAACGTCTTCACCGCTTCAAGCAGACGCCACTCGAGCTCTTGTTTCACCCGCTCATGGACAATAACTCGGCTGCACGCCGTGCACCGCTGCCCCGATGTGCCGAACGCACTCCAAACAATACCGTCAACCGCCAACGTCAAATCTGCGTCATCCATGACGATCACAGCGTTTTTCCCACCCATTTCGAGCGACACTTTTTTCAACAGGCGCCCGCACTTCTCGGCAATCTGACGGCCGACTTCATTCGAGCCCGTAAATGAAATGACCGGAACGTCCGGATGCTCAACAAGCGCGTTCCCTGCCGTCGGGCCGTCGCCGTGAACAACGTTAAACACCCCATCCGGCAGACCGGCTTCGGTGAAAATCGCTGCCAGCTCGCGCGCCATAAACGGTGTTTCAAGTGCCGGTTTCCAGACGACAGCGTTGCCGGCGACAATGGCCGGGAACGATTTCCATGTCGCGATAGCAATCGGAAAATTCCATGGGGTGATGATGCCGACAACCCCGACCGGCACCCGAACGCTCATGGCAAACTTGTCTTTTAGCTCAGACGGGGTCGTATCGCCGAACAACCGTCGTCCCTCCCCCGCCATGTAAAACGCCATATCGATGCCTTCTTGCACTTCGCCGCGCGCCTCTTCGATCACTTTCCCCATTTCCATTGTCAGCAGCCGAGCAAGCTGTTCTTTCCGCTCCTTCAGCAACAAACCGACTTTATATAATACGTCCGCTCGTTTCGGAGCCGGCACGAGCGCCCATTTCTTTTGCGCCGCTTTTGCCGCTTTGACAGCAGCATCGACATCAGCCGCTGCAGATAATGCTACTTCACCGATCGTTTCCCCATTTGCCGGATTGATCACCGGCGCCCATTGGCCGCTCAAAGCCGGTTGCCATTTTCCATTAATAAAGTTCAACGCCTTCATCGTCATCCTCCTTTGTCTATTGATTCGCTGTACGAGTAGATGTCGTTTCGCTGTTACTTTGCTACAGCTGTCCTTTTCATTGCATGATTCATGGGCTATCTCGGTCTCAATGCGGAAACTCTTCTCCAATGTTTTCATCTGTCTGACAGTCTCATCGTCACAGACAGTTGTTCCGGCTCCGTCATCACCTCAATCACGGTTGGTTTCGTCGCAGTGAGCGCCTGCTTAAAGGCAGCGGCAAACTCATCGGCTGTCTCCACCGTAACACCGTTGGCACCTAATGCCCTAGCCAATCTGGCAAACGACACTTCACCTAGTCCGCTGCCGACCACTCGTCCTGGGAACTGAAGCTCTTGATACATACGAATAGTCCCATACATCCGGTTGTTAAACACGAGACTGATGACCGGGACGCCATAACGGGACGCCGTCTCGAGTTCGGCCGCCGTCATGAGAAACCCACCATCTCCTGACAACGAAACGGCCGGCCGTTCCGGATGGGCGAGCTTCGCGCCGATGGCCGCCGGCAGCCCGTATCCCATCGCTCCTGATGTTGGGCCAATATACATATGCTGTTCCTTGAAGGAGAAAAAGGTGTGCAGCCAGCCGGCAAAATTGCCGGCATCGTTCGTAATCATTCCATCGTCCGGCAACTGCGCTTGTAGCTGAGCGATGATGGCTTCTTGCACGTTTCTTGGCGGCTGCGGCAGCCTCGCTGTTTCTTCATAAGCTTGTCGGCGCTCCAAGACCCATTCATTCCACGTCGGGACGATATGCCGCCCTAACAGTGCACACAACGCCTCGTGGGCATCGGCCGCAACGGCGATGTCCGCTGAAAACACTTTGCCAAGCGCCTCCTCGTCGATATCGATATGGATGAGCATCTGATGCGGCAGCGGCCATGTATAATCTTGCGTTGTTACTTCCGCCAACCGCGTTCCAACCGCCAAAATAACATCCGCCTGCTTGGCCGTCTCAACGACAGCTGCCGGTGCGCCAAGACCGAGATGGCCGACATAAAGCGGATGGTCATGCGGAAACACGTCATGGCGGCGGAATGCGGCAACAACCGGAAGGGAATATTGTTCAGCGACGCGACGCAGCGCCTGCTCAGCGCGCCCCCGCTTCACCCCGCCACCGGCGACAATGAGCGGCCGACGGGCAGCAGCGAGTGCCGCTTCAATCCGCTTCACCTCATCATCCGCTGGGGCTGGGCGCGGCACATCCATCGTCATCAACACCGCCTCAGCAACCGTTGACGCAAACACATCCTCAGGAATAGAGACGACAACCGGACCAGGTCGTCCCGTTTTCGCCACCCGAAATGCCCGTTGCACGAGTTCTGGAACGCGCTCGGGGTCGGTGATTTCGACTGCCCATTTCGCAAGCGGCCGAAACCATTCGTCTAGTTCTACTTCTTGAAATCCCTCACGACCACGGAATCGGCGATGCACTTGTCCTAACAGGACGACAAGCGGGGTCGAATCTTGACGTGCTGTATGAACCCCGATGGCCAAATTAGACGCTCCGACTCCGCGCGTCGCTAAGACGACACCTGGTTTGCCGGACGCTTTCGCATACGCTTCAGCCATAAACGCCGCCCCTCCTTCATGGCGGGCAGAAATGAACTGAAGGGTTGGTTCATCGTACAACGCATCCAACAGCGGCAAATAACTTTCTCCCGGCACGCCAAACAAATGAGAAATACGCTCTTGTTTTAAGCATTCGACAATCGCTTGCGGGACAGAAAGGCCACGCATCACCCGCTTTTTCATGGCCGTCCCTCCCATTCAATCGCTTTCCAGCGCCGAACGGCTTCGAGCAGCCGTTCCTTCGGAGCGGCGAGTGATATGCGCACATACCCTTCCCCTGCTGAACCAAACGCCGTCCCTGGTGTAACGATCACCCCGGCCTCATCAAGCAACCGAGCGGCGAACTGAGCGGAAGAGTAACCGACCGCCGTTGGCACCCAAAGAAAAAACGTCGCTCGAGGCGGCTGAACGGGCACGCCTATTTGCCAAAGTGCAACCGTCATTGCCTTCATCCGCTCTTCATAAATGCGGCTGTTCTCCTTTGCGGCTTCATCTCCGCTCCGCAATGCAACGGCCGCTGCTTTTTGCACCGCCAAAAATTGACACGTATCAATATTGCTTTTCAAGATGGAGAGCGCCCGAATGACCTCCTTATTGCCGACGATATAACCGATGCGGCAACCAGCCATGTTATAGCTTTTCGATAAAGATCCAAATTCGATGGCTACTTCTTTGGCACCGTCAACTTGCAGCACGCTCGGAGCAAAGGCATCACCGAATGTCAATAATGAATAGGCTGAATCATGGGCGATAAGAAAACGATGTTTTTTTGCAAGCATGACTGCTTCTATGAAAACATCGATGGTGGCTAATGATGCTGTTGGATTGCTTGGATAGTTTAATAGCATGATATTGACTCGATCATAAGTGGATGGAGTAATAGCGGAAAATTGTGGTGCGTAGTCACGGGCTGCATCCAGCGGCAAGTCGATCGGCGTGCCTCGGGCAAGGTGAATAGCAGTTCGATACACCGGATAGCCCGGGTTCGGAACAAGCACTGCATCCCCCGGATCAATCAGCGCCTGCAATAGATGGACAATGCCTTCTTTTGAGCCAATCAAAGCGAGCACTTCAGTGTCTGGGTCAAGCTTGACACCATACTGCCGCTCATAAAAGTCAGCAACGGCTTCGCGATATTCGCGGCAGCCGGCGTACGGAGAATACGTATAATTGCGTGGGTCATCCAGCTCGCGTTTCAGCGTCTCAATAAGAAACGACGGCGGCGGCAAATCTGGCGCCCCGATGCCTAAATCGATGACATCAACCCCTTTTTTCGCAAGCTCGACCTTTTTTCGCTCAAAGTCCGAAAATAAATACGGCGGCATTCTTCTCACAAGGTCGGAAGCCATCTTCATCGCGGCCTCTCCCCCTTCGATTCGATTGTTTGAGGCGCGGAACAAGCAAACGACAGGGTGTTCGATGCTGGCTGGAGCCGGATCATCACTCACCGTTGTTTGGCAACTGCCCTCTCTGAACGATGGAACTGTTGCTTTGGTGAACATGTATCATTTGTCTCGTCTAGCTCATCTCCTCTCGTAAATCATTTTATTATTCATTTCAAATAATTAGAATATCGATCGAATGGAAGGAGCTCCCTTTCGTTGCTTTTCTCACCCCCATCTACACTACCGCTTTATAAGCATAAAAGAAAAACCGGACGCCTAGTTAACGTCCGGTATACAAAACGTATCCTCTCCTTACCGATACAGCGATGAACCGCCGCGCACAAATTCGTTCGCCTTTTCTTTCATTCCTTCTTCTTTGATTTTCCGTTGCAGCTCGTGTGAGATGTTCATCGAGCAAAATTTCGGCCCGCACATCGAGCAAAAATGAGCGGTTTTCGCCGCCTCAGCCGGCAATGTTTCATCATGATACTCGCGAGCCCGCTCCGGATCGAGCGATAAGTTGAACTGGTCATTCCAGCGAAACTCAAAGCGCGCTTTCGAGAGCGCATCGTCGCGCTGCTGGGCGGCTGGGTGACCTTTCGCCAAATCGGCGGCGTGGGCGGCGATTTTATATGTAACGACCCCGACGCGCACATCCTCTTTATTTGGTAACCCTAAATGTTCTTTCGGCGTCACATAGCAAAGCATGGACGTCCCGTAGGCACCGATGATCGCGGCGCCAATCGCCGACGTGATGTGGTCGTATCCCGGCGCAATGTCGGTGACAAGCGGCCCTAACGTATAAAACGGTGCACCATGACAAAGCTCTTGTTCTCGCTCGACGTTTTCGCGGATTTTCTGCATCGGAATATGCCCCGGTCCTTCAATCATGACTTGCACGTCATGCTCCCAAGCGATTTTCGTCAGCTCACCGAGCGTCTCAAGTTCAGCAAACTGTGCCTCGTCGTTTGCATCAGCAATGGACCCCGGGCGCAAGCCGTCACCAAGCGAAATGGCAACATCGTATTGTTTTAAAATCTCGCATATTTCTTCAAAATGCGTATATAAGAAGTTTTCTTCATGGTGGGCCAAACACCATTGCGCGATGATTGAGCCGCCACGTGAGACGATGCCGGTCGTCCGATTGACGGTGAGCGGAATGTAATGAAGCCGCACACCAGCGTGGATCGTCATGTAGTCAACCCCTTGTTCAGCCTGCTCAATCAATGTCTCGCGGTACACGTCCCATGTCAACTTCTCTGGTACACCGCCTACTTTCTCAAGCGCCTGATAAATCGGCACTGTTCCGATTGGAACTGGCGAATTGCGGATAATGTATTCACGCGTTTCGTGAATTTGTTTGCCGGTCGACAAATCCATCACCGTATCAGCACCCCAGCGTACCGCCCACAGCAGTTTTTCCACTTCATTCTCAATCGAGGAAGAAACAGCCGAGTTGCCGATGTTGGCGTTAATTTTTACATGAAAACGGCGGCCGATGATCATCGGTTCGCTTTCTGGATGATTAATATTCGAAGGGATGATCGCTCGGCCAGCGGCAACCTCCTGGCGGACGATTTCCGGGTCGATTTGTTCGCGAATCGCGACAAATTCCATTTCCGGTGTAATGATTCCTTTTTTGGCGTAATGCATTTGCGTGACCACTTTCCCCGGCTTCGCCCGCAGCGGACGTCGTGCAAACGGAAGCGACGCCGCACGGCCGGCGGTGGACTGTGGCTCCGTTTCTTCGACATCGCCTCGCTCAACAATCCAGTTGCGGCGAAGAAGCGGCAATCCTTTTTCTACATTCGGCTCAAAATCAGGATCTGTGTATGGACCGGTTGTGTCATAGACGCGCACCGGTTTGTTTTCCACCTCTCCTTGCGGTGTCTTCGTCGGTGATAACGCGATTTCTCTCATCGGCACGCGCACGTCCGGCCGTGATCCTTCGACGTACACTTTCCGGCTGGCTGGAAACGACATAAACGAGCGAATGTTTTCCATACGGATTCCCCCTCTAAATCAACGATGGTTTAGGATCCGAGGCCAAGCCAGCCGAAGCAAAGGCAAAAACGAGCCGCTCTTTGCCGTGAAAAATAAAAACGGGTCCCGCAACACGGAACCCGATCAAGGCAAAAAGGCCAAATGAACAGTCTAAGCGTCCATCTGTTCCCGCTGCCTGCTTCCCTACGCTGGCATGACCCAGATCAGGTTCAAAGGGTCAAAGAACTTCATCGCGTTCTTTTCTCAGCCCGGCTCTCGGACTCCCCTAGCAGATAAGCGTATAACAATGATGACTGACTTTTTTTATTTTACTACATAATAAGAAAATAAACAAACCATTTTATTCCATATCACAACTGATGTACCGTGTTTCTTTCCTCAGTAAACGCGCTTTTTTCGCTTCACACCGAAAATTGCTTTAACATCGTCCGCATCTCGTCCGCCATCTGACCGAGCGATGCCGACGAAGAAGCAATTTCTTCAACAGAAGCCATTTGTTCTTGGGTCGCTGCCGATACATTGGCAGCACTAGCTGCTGACTGTTCGACAATTTTGGTCATCTGTTGGAACGCCTCATCCACCTGGCGGGCATGGCCCGTCATTTGTTCAATCGCAGACGATACTTGTCCAATTTGTTCGCTTACTTGACCGACCGCCTCACGAATATCGGCAAACGACTGACCGGCAACAGCGACGACGTCCAACCCTTGCGCCACTTCAGCGACGACCCGTTCCGTGGAGGCGATTGCCTGCTTCGTCTCTTCCTGGATGTAGCTAATCAGATCGGAAATTTGCTGCGCTGAGTGCGCTGACTGCTCCGCCAACTTCCGCACCTCGTCCGCGACAACGGCAAATCCTTTCCCTTGCTCACCGGCACGCGCCGCTTCGATCGCCGCATTGAGCGCCAGTAAATTCGTCTGTGACGCGATGCTCGTAATCGCTTCAGTAATTTGTCCAATCTCGTTCGATCGCTCCCCGAGCCCTTTAACGACTTGGCCGAGCGATTGAACGTGGTCATAAATAAATTGCATTTGCTCAGACATTTGCATCACAGATTGCTTGCCATCCCCTGCTTTTGTTGCCGTTTCTTGGGCGCTGTGTGCCACTTCTTTTGTTTGACGGGCAACATCACTGAGCGTTCGGGAAATATCATTGACGGATTCCGCTGTGCCGCGGGCTGCACTCGCCTGCTCTTCCGCATGGGAAGCAAGTCCGTCCATCGTTGCCGCAATTTGTTCTGTCGCCCTCGTCGTCTGTTCGGCAACAGTAGCTAGCTGGTTGGAAAACTGCGATACTTCGTCCGCATGGTGTTGAATGCGGCCTATCACCTCTTGCCAAGCATCCGCCATATTGTTTAACGATGTGGCAATCGGCCGCAACTGCCGCACGCTGTTGAGCGGTACGCGCACTGTTAAGTCCCCACTTGTCATCTTGCTTAAGTATTTGTTAATGACGGCAATTGGAGCAACAAACCGCCGATAATTCAGCGTTGCCGAAATGAAGCCAACAATCGCACCAAGCAGCAACGTAGCGGCTAACGTCCACCAAAACGCCGCCCCGCGAATGCTGTTAGCTAGACATATCGCAAGGCCGATTACCGCCGTGCTCGGAATCACGACGAACATCGTGCGGATGATATAGCTCATTAACGACAAACCTTTCTCCCCCTTTTTCTATCGCCTAAAAATGTTTTATACAGCATTGACATATTCGGCAATGTGCATAGGTTTTCCTTCTTTGTGCCTAATCGAACATCCAAACATTTTGCCGATATTACATTGCGGAGATGCTTAGCCCAAAAAATTATAATGAAACGTATTTTGCGATTCTCCACGACGACACCCACCATCTCTGGCTACCGGTGGCATAGAACTGGGATATTTCCCCACATGACCTTCTAAGCCGCCTGCCCCCCGAAGTTTATCTATCTTGAACATCAACATAAAAAGCGGGCTTCCAGTTGGAAGACCGCTTTTTCCTTATTTACACCGTCGGCTTTTCGGTTGTGACATACGTTCCGGCGATAAAATCGTGAATCGACCGTTTGTCTTCCCTTGCAGCCACCATAATGGCGCTAACGATCAGACCGATGCCTAACGTGATAACATAAACAAGTCCGCCAACGAACAAGCGCAAAAACATCGTGCCGATGCCAACCTTGCCGCCATTCACTTTCGCAATCCGGATGCCAATCATCCGCTTACCGACCGTATACCCATACCAGACAGCAGGAACAATTAGGGCGTACAACAACTCTACCAAATTCGTAAACCAGTTCTCTTCCGCACTACCTGTAATCAAATAGCCGATGATTGAAATCGGAATGCCGATGACAATAGCGTCTAACAAGTTTGCCAACAGCCGCCTCCAAAATCCAGCCGGGTTTGTCACTGCCATGTATCTTTCCCCCTTCTACCTTTTCTATATTGTATTCATCACCTACAGTACAATTGTCTTTATTTTAGCCTAAATCTCAGGGAGACGTCCATACGATCAAGGCCGGCCAAGAGCCAGGAGCTCCCAGCCCGCTTCGGACCAACTACGGCGAAAAGTTTCTCATAAAAGTAGTATTGGTGAAAAATTCGTATATAGTAAACTTAGAAAGATTCCCTTTGCGTAATGGCCAGCAGCAAGAAGTCATGGGTAGACAACGCCATTTTTTATGAAAGGCTTGACAACATATGTGGGAACTTATTTTCGTATTTGCCATTCTTTTTGTCGGCAGTTTGATTCAAGGAGCAAGCGGATTTGGCTTCGGGTTGTTTTCTATGGGGCTTTTGCCGATGGTATTAACCTTTAAGAATAGCACACTATTAGTGTTGGCTTTGACGCTCATCATATCGTTCCACGTGGCGGTCAAGTTCAGAAAACACATTCGAGGCAAAGACCTTCTTTCTATTTTAAGTTTCGCCTTAGCAGGCCGCATATTGTCATTCTTTATCCTAACCTTCTATGGCGAGACGGAGATCATGAGAAAACTGTTGGGCCTTGTACTCATTGGGATGGTTATTTATCTTTATATGAGTGAAAAAAACGCCTATGCCCCATCGTTTAAAAAGCCGATCTTTCCTATGTTGATCGGTTTGATCGGCGGAATAATCGGAGGGATCTTTGCCGTAGGCGGCCCCTTTTTCGTCTTTTACTTTCTGATGCGTTATAAAGAAAAAGAAAGCTATAATGCCAATCTTCAAGCGTCCTTTGTCATCATGAATAGTTTTACGATCGTTTTGCACGGGATTCATGGAGACTTTACCGATTCATTCGTTCTGTACTTTTTGCTTGGGGCCGTCGCTGTATTGGCTGGTGTACACATAGGGCTGAAATGGTTTGAACGCCTGCCGCATACACGGATTAAAACATTGGCTTCTTTCATTGTGTTTGCGGCGGGAGTAAACTTGTTGGCCTTTTCATAGCATGTAAAAGGATGCCCATTTTTTCGGGCATCCTTTTACTCACAAATGGAGAGTCCCAACATGACAGCCCTGCCAAGTCGGCTGACATTGGCGACTTTCCCCCTATCTAAGCTTAGCAACCACCGCTGAGAAATCGTCCCGAAGCGATCCTTTTTGGATAAAATGACGGCGTAAGCAGGCTAACAGCGCACGCTCATCGAGAGAAACATACGGCGCTAGCGTATCACGGAACGTCTCAATATTTTGGCGGACAGAACCCGCCTCCCCTTCAATAGCCCCATCGGAATACAGGACAAGCGTCGCCCCAGACTCATAGCGCAACTGGCCGCTATCAACGAAAAGCCCAGGGAGCAACCCGATCGGCGCACACCCGCGATCCAATTCGAATACCGTGCCGTCCGGTTGGAATAAAAATCCGGGCGGATGGCCGGCCGATGCATACTCGATCATCCGTTTCTTCACATCAACAAGGACATACACAGCAGTAAAATAATACGTCATCTGCCCGTTTTCATGATACAGCTGGCGCATATGACGGTTCAACTCGTAGAACACGGCTTGTGGGACGATCGCTTTGCGGATGATGCCGTTAAGGAGCGAGCGAACTGACATGCAAATGAGTGAAGCCGCCGCTCCATGCCCCATCACGTCCATTAAAAAAATGCCGTACCGCTGGTTGTCGATCTGATACCATGCATACATGTCGCCGCCCAACTCCTGCGACGGAATGTATGTGCCAGCGATGTCGATTCCATTGGCTGACAACGGTTTGCTTAATACACGCTTCTGCACTTCGCGGGCCAGCTTTAAATCATCCTTCATTGCCTCCGCATAAGGCGTCTCATGCAGGCCGGAAAACAAAAATAAGTAAAAGGAAATGTTCCCTTCTTGATTGTGAACAGCCCGCACCGTTGTTCGCCTAACAGACACCGATCCGTTTTTCCGCCGCCAGCGCACCCGTCCCTGCCATTGCCCGCTTTCCACAATTCCGTTTTTGATCACTTCGTAAAACCAGGCAGCGTAATAACCAGCATAGAGCGTATGCAGCGGCTGGCCGACGACTTCCGTACTATGGCCGGTGATTTTCGTAAACGCCGAGTTGACGAACCGAACGGCAAACTCATCGTCAGTCACAAGCATCGCCTGTTCGATGGACGCATACACTTGCTCAGCGAGCCGAATCTCGTCCCTGTTTCTTTTCGTCTCCGTGATGTCCATGACAAAGCCGCTGATCAGGTTTCCTTCCTCTGCCTCACTAAGCACAGGAACCATCCGCTCAAGCACCCAACGCACAGACCCGTCCCGCTGATTAACGATGCGGTATGTTTGTGTACTCACCTTAGATTCCCAAGGGAGTGCCCATTTTGCCTCCGCTTTGGCATGGTCGTCGGGGTAGGATATTTTCATCCATATATCCTCATCATGATAAAAGGCAGCCGGAGGCAGGCCGTATAGCTGCTCACACGACGAAGAAATGAACAATATTTTTCTTTTATCCGGTGCTGCCAACCAGTATACATAATCATTCGACCCGAACAGCATGTTCATTTTTTCAAGTCTGTCGAACAACTCCCGCCATGTAAAGTTTTTGTGATGTCGCAGATATTCCAAAAACTCATCAATCATAAAACGTCATTCTCCGCTTAAATAATCAATTGCTTCTTTCTCCGTGGCGAATAATTTCATAAACGAATAAAATTTTACAATACGGAAAATTTCTGCGAGCGACCCTTTCACTCCGGCAACGACCAGTTCTTTTTGCTGGGCTCTGGCCGCCATCACGCTGTCGGCAATCATGCCGAGCCCGGCGCTGTTGATGTAGTTGACCGCTTCCATGTTAACAATCAACTGGTCAGCCCGTTCGGCCAGCAACTGTTCAAGCGCTTGACGAAACGATTCAACATTATTTAATGTAATATCTTCCGTCCATGTCAGTGTGCGAATTGCCCCTTGTCTCGTCTCCATCCTAGCTTCCTCCAATGGTCACTCATTTTTTTTTGCATTTGCACATGCAAAGCAAGACGTTATTTCCCGTTCGCTTCACGAATACCTCGTCGACAATATGGGCGATCAGCTGCAGCCCTCTGCCGCGCGCCCCAGTGTTCACGTTGTCGGTTTTGGCGACAGAAAAGCATCCCCCTCGCTGCTTAACAATAATCGTAAACTGGCTTGTATCAATTTTCCAAAATATTCTAAATGGTAGTCTCCCTGTTTTTTGACAATATTCATATGCGTTCGTACACGCTTCCTCCGTCGCCAAGCGAAGAAAGAGACAGTCGCGTGGCAAAAAGCCTATCTCGTTTGCCAACTGCTCAGTAATGTCCATCGCTTTTAAAATGTCCACCGTTTTCATGATCGTCATCGTTCGAATCATGATCATATGCTTCATCGGCATTCCCCTATCTTTCTGTGCTTGCACGCGCAGTCAAACGCAGTATATCATCTTTTTCACTATTGCACACTCTAGCGCCGGGAAAAACAGGTTGGAATGCTATGCTTTCTTCTTTCTTAATTATTCCATCTACACAAAAATAGTTCTTATTTACCACAATAACATTATAATAAAAAACATATCACATTCCAATTTACTATGCTTTTAGTCCTTGATTTCACTTTTGAGTACAAAATCTCCTCGGCTAGGATGATAAAAAAGGAACATCATGGATCTTATCGTCCGATGATGCTCCCTTCATGACGACGATGACTTAACTGATACACAAGGGCAATCAGCTGTGACCGGTCGTTGACACCTATCTTTTGAAAAATATTCGTGATGTGATTTTTTACTGTATGTACACTAATGAACAAACGCTCTGAAATTTCGCGGTTGCTGCAACCTTGGACGAGCAGTTCAAGCACATCCATCTCTCGAGATGTCAGCTGTTCGGACAACATCTGAACATTAACTGTCTGCCCGCTCCCATCTTGAGCTGCGCTATTCATCATCATCACTCCAACAGCCACTAACGCTGTCACGTACACTTCGGCTTCTTTCGCCTCGTCCGTTTCTTTTAAATGAACCGCAAGAACGCCATAATAGCCATCACGGACAAAAAACGGCACTTCCATCACGGTTTTGTCTCCTACTTGGCGCAAAGACGGGACTTGACTTTTCGCCACCTGTTTAATACTACGTCCATAGTGGCGAAGCACATCCTCTTGGTAACAAGACGCCATTTCAGCGGAAATCGCTCCTTCATGAACGGTGACTGCCTTGCCATTAACATACAATATGGTACAAACGAAATCGCCGTAGGCAAGCTCGAGCGCAAACTGGGTCATCATGCGAACGATTTCTTCGTCATTTTGCACGACGTGCATCGCCCGACCAATTTCCATTAACATTGTCAACCGCATGAAATGACGGTTCATTTTCATATCAGCGGCCGCGCATTTCACAAGCAAATGCTCATATTGAACGAGCGCAGCGCCAAGCGGCTTCATCGCTGCTGGCAATGAGGATGCTGTCTCACTGCCAACAATGACCCATCCTTCCACTTTTTGCTCATATATCGCCGGATATATGATCATCGCTTTCGGGCGGATGCCATGACGGACAAAAAACGAAAAGCGTGGATCTAACGCAACATTTTGAAAATAAGAAGGACAGAGCGGCATTTCAGGGAAGGAGAGCGGTGGAAACAGCTCATCGATCATTTTGCCATATAGGCGCGCGGCTTTTTCGCCGTTCGTTGCCGCCACCACCCATCCTTGCTGGCGCTTTTCGATATACAACGCCATATCAAGGCACTCATCCATCTTGCGCAGCTCGTGAAGCAGCTTGTCCATACGATTTACAGCCGAATGATCGGTTACCGCTGTTTTAAGTAGCTGTCCGTACTCATGGTATTTTTGTTTGCGGCGCTCGCTGCTGATTAATTCTCCACATATGGCTGCCATCTTTTCAATTTCGTTCAACTTTGCTTCGACCGCGCCAACGGGCAGTGCATCTGCCTGTTTGATGGCCGCCGTCCACTTCTGGGCATTATCGCCAATCAACTCTTTCGTTTCTTCCTCAACAAACACACCAGCCCAAACCCAATATTCTGCCCTCCCGTCGACAAGCACGGGAGCAATGATGCTTTTCAATCCGAAATGCCCAGCTGGTACAACAGTCGTCCGTTGTCGCCCATCAATCGCTAACTCCCGAGGGCAAAAAAACGAGGCGACTCCCTTTTTCTCGACAAATAAAACGAGCTCTGCCAGCTCGGTCATATTCGATACTTTCGTTACCGGATTGCCGTCATAATCCACAATAATCATGCTTAACCCCGTTAATGCCGCATACGCATCTTGGACATATTGCAACAAATCATTAATCGTCAATTCACCCTCAACTCTCCCAAACTATGTTTTTTCCTTATCTATTATGAACAAATGAACTGCAAGATATCAAGTTTCTGCTTTAACCGAAAGCAAAACAATCCGGCGCGGCGCCCTATGGAACGGGCGGCCGACGCCGGAAAAATAGCTGCTATCCAAGATAACAAACAAGTAGGCACATCGATCTGGACAAAAGCAAAGTTACCAATTGACGTGAAGCTCGAGCGTATGCAAACAATCAGCCAACTGCCGTTTAATCTCCGCCAACGCTTCTTCCGTCTTCGCTTCAGCGCGCAAGACAAGAATCGGTTGCGTGTTCGAAGGACGCACCAATCCCCAGCCTTCACGGAATTGAATACGAGCACCGTCGACATCGACGACCGGATAACGGCTGGCAAACCGTTTTTTCACAGCGTCGATGGCCACCGGTTTTTTCTCCTCTGGGCAGGTGACACGCGTTTCCGGCGTCGCCACATAATACGGCACATCAGCAAACCACTCAGAGAGTGGGCGCTTGTCATGCGACAAGAGGCGAAGCAGCCGTCCCGCAGCGTACAAGGCGTCATCGTAACCATAAAATTCATCATTGAAGAATAAGTGCCCGGACATCTCGCCGGCAAACGGAATGGCCGGTCGGCGGCGCAACGTCGCTTTTACGTGTGAATGACCGGTACGGTGGAAAAACGGCCGGCCGCCGAGCCGCTCAATTTCTTCTACGAGCGCTTGCGAACATTTTACCTCAACCGGCGCCTCAGCTCCCGGATGGCGCTTGAGAATATCACGCCAGAACAATACCATCAGTTGGTCGCCCCAGCGGATCGTGCCCGTTTCATCCACGATACCGATCCGGTCGCCGTCACCGTCAAATGCGATGCCTAGATCCGCCTGCTCCTTGCGCACCGTTTTGATCAAATCAGCTAAGTTTTCCGGCACAACCGGGTCAGGATGGTGATTCGGGAACGTCGGATCGGATTCACAATAGAGCGGGATGACATCACAGCCCCATTCTTTGAGCACTTTTGGCGCAATGATCGACGGGGTGCCGTTGCCGCAGTCGACAACGACTTTCAGCTGACGTGGACCGAGCTGAATTTTCTCCTTCAACATCTTGATATATGCCGGGACCAGGTCAAGCGTTTCCTCACGCCCCCGCGTCACTTCGGGTTGTGCCTGTTGTTGGCTTAGCCGCTCCATCGCCTTTCGCAGCGCTTGAATGCGTTCGCCATAAATCGTTGTTTTTCCCATGGCGATTTTAAATCCGTTCTCATCGCCTGGGTTGTGGCTTGCGGTAACGATCATGCCACATGAAATGTCCGTGTTGTATAAGCTGTAGTAAAACATCGGTGTCGTCGAAAGCCCAATATCGATGACATCACAGCCGCCATCAAGCAACCCGTTTTTCAACGATCGATGCAGCGCCGGCGACGACAGGCGGTTGTCATGGGCAACAACCGCCTTCCGTTCGCCCTCATTTTGCATCATTTCGGCAAAGGCCCGTCCCAGCCAATAAGCAAACGACTCATCAAGTTCCTCGCCGGCACGACCGCGAATGTCATACTCTTTAAATACGTGTGTTGGCCATGCGAACGGTTTCGTTATCGACGTATTCATCGAAAACCACCTCCACCGAAATCGATTGAGCGATTGCTGCTGTTAATAAGTATGATAGTGTTGACTCCGCCCCTCGATTTGGGTTCGGACCGTTCGGACCAAGCCCGTCGCAACAACTACCGTCGCTTCGATCGGCTAACGGAACGTTGCCATCATTTTTCCCGTAAAACCAAGCGAGACAGCGGCGGACAACGTCGCGATACCGCCCGTCCTCCGTTGCCCAATATGCTTCGCGCGCCGCTAAAGCAAGCTTCATCACATCAATCGGCTGCTGATCCCAGTCAGCGCGGTAGCGGCGGCTGCACCAGCCGCGGTTGCCGACCGGACGGATCGTTCCCTCCGGTCCGCTCATCATTTCTATTAAAAAGGCAAGGCTTTCTTCCGCTACCTCCCTCACCTCTTGCCTCGGTGCGCGCCGATACGCCGTCCAAAGTGCCCACGGCAGCACGCCATTCCCATAGGTCAGCTCCGGCTCATACCAACGCCAACCATCGTCTGTGTGCGTCCAATACGCCTCAAGCAACCGCCGCTCAAATCGTCCGGCCAGCGTCGCTAATTCTTCCTTGTCGACACCGGGTGGGCTTGCTTTCTCAAGCAAGAGGCCGCAAGCTGCCAACCCCCAGGCGATGCCGCGCAGCGAGTGAAGCTTCCACGCCGCCGGCATCCCCCGCCGCAACATATCTGCAGCTGCCTCGCACCGAGCTGGATCATTCAACTGAATATACGCCGACGCCACCGCCCAAAACGACCGCCCGAGGCAGTCGTCTGACGGCGTCTCTTCTTCTTTCGTCCGATCGAAGAAAAAATTATTATGAAATGTTCCATCGTCGTTTTGCGCCCAAAGCAGAAATGCCAAATATCGATCAAGCAAGCGATACAGACGTTTCTCCATCTCTCGATTTTTAAGCAGGGCAAGCCACTCTAAACATGCCCATATCGCACGGGCGTTATCGTCAGTCGAATAGCCCTCGCGCCGACGCGGAATGCGGCCGAGGCTATGTTCGAGCAGCCCGGTGTCGTCAGTCATGCGCTCTAGATGGTCGAACTTAATGACTGACGAAGTCAACCGCCTTCACCTCCCCGCTGTTGGCGGCGGTGCATACACGTTCAAATAAGGCGATATGCTGTTCGCCGACACGCGGCCAATGCGTGTTTGCCCCAATTTGGCGCACAATTCTCTCCCATCGCTCCAACGCCGCCTCATCGGCCAACAGCTGCACGAGCCGCTCTTCCCAGACAGACGTATTCCCATATGGCAACAACAGTTCTTCACAACCTTGCAACAAGTCACGTGCATGCTCATACGGTGTTGAAACAACCGGACGTCCGACGCCAACTGCATAGGCGAGCGTACCGCTTGTGATTTGTTGCATACCAGGGTATGGAGTGACATACAAATCGCACGCCGTCAAGTAATCAATCAACTCTTCCTCACTGAAATACCGATCTTCCATGCGAACATGATCGTCGAGTCCGAGCTGATGAATCAATGCTTTCAGCTCCTCACGGTACGCTTCACCTTCCCGTTTCTTCACTTCCGGATGCGTTTGGCCAGCGATGACATACAACGTTTCCGGCACCTTGCGGACGACGCCCGGCAGCGCGGTGAGCACTGATTCAATGCCTTTGCCGCGGCTGAGCAGACCGAACGTAAACATCACTTTACGGCCGTGAAATCCGAGGCGGGAGCGTAGAGATTGGCGTTCCTCGCTGCTTGGCCCCGGAGCGCCGTGCGGAATGTAGACGATTTTTTCCTCTGGGAGACCGAACGCCTTTACTAAATACCCGATAGCCTGCCGGTTCATGACGATAATTGCATCGCTTGCCGCTGCGATCTTCTCCTGAATCGGGCGATACGGCGGCTCAGGAGCAGCAAACACCGTATGGAATGTCGTTATGAGCGGTTTTTGGAGCGCCGCGATGAAATCGAGAATGTATTCACCGGCCTCGCCGCCAAAAATCCCAAATTCGTGCTGCAGGACGACCACATCAATATCACTTTCATTCACCCGTCTGGCCATCTTCTCATAAGCGGCACGATTTTGCGCTGGAAGCGGCCAATACGCAGGATTGCCGCGATAGGCGTCATCACCATCAATTTCGTTATAGAGGACAATCACCCGATCCCCCTCTACCTTTCCGCGGACGCTATCAATGCTTTGACGAAGATGTTCCGTAAACGTAGCCAATCCGCACCTGCGCGGCGGATATGTACTGACGTACGCAATTCGGGTCATGCTTGCACCGCCTCCTTAAACTGATTAATAATCGAATCTTCGAATACTTCTCCAGCCGGTGTCACCGTCCGGTAGCCAAAAATGCTGTTTTGCAAACGGCTGCGATCACGAATGAGGGAACGATCCCAGACAATCGTATGCGCGCAATGGACGCGGGAGCCGATTTGACAATCGTCACCGATGACGGCATACGGGCCGATGACTGCTTGATGCCCGATTTTCACATTATGACCAATTAGTACAGGGGGTACAAACAGCACACCCGAACTAATTTTGACATTTTCACCGACAAACACGCCCGGCTGAATCTCACGCCCTTTGATCGGGAGCGGAAACTCTCGGTTCAAGGCATCCCAATGCACTTGGCGATAACGGGCCGGCGTTCCCATATCGCGCCAATATCCGCTGCTGACAATACCATAAACGCCAGTGTTTTCTTCGATTAAGCGCGGGAATGTTTCACGTTCGATCGACACTTCCTGCTCAGCCGGAATGTAGCGCATTACGTCCGGTTCCAAAATATACATACCGGCATTGATCCGGTTGGACGGCGCTTCCTCACGGCGCGGCTTCTCGATAAAGCGCAAAATTTGTCCTTGGTCATCTTGTTCAACTACTCCATAGGAGGACGGATCGTCGACTTCCGTTAAAACAATCGTCGCGATGCCGCCGTGCTGTCGGTGAAAATCAAGCAGAGGAATCAATTGCGGCAAATGTACAATATCGGCGTTAAACACGAGGAATCGCTCATCAAGCCAACGTTCGGCATTTTTAATTGCCCCGGCCGTTCCAAGCGGGAATGGTTCAAGCGCGTATGTAATGTTGACGTTCCAACTCTTCCCGTCGCCGAAATAACGGCGGATCACTTCTGAACAATGGTGAGCAGCGATGACAAATTCATTGACTCCTTGATCGCGAAGATGAATAATGAGGTGCTCAAGCCACGGCCGATTTGCAATTGGGGCCATCGGTTTGGGGATGTTTTCGGTCAATGGACGAAGACGTGTACCTAATCCTCCAGCCAGCAACAATGCTTTCATTTCGTCATCCCTCCATATGATTTTTTCGCAAAAAACAGACAATCATCTTGACGGATGAACGAGAAAATGAAAGTGATTCATAGATTGCTAGCACTCAGCTGCAACGGTTGCTAGTAATAATATACATAATATTCCTTCTGTTACGCAAGCAAAATGATTGTCAGATACTGTCGATGAATAATTATTCATTGTTTACAAGTTTAAAAACTTGAAATCCCCCCTCTTTCTTTGCGGTATAATGAAGATTAGTAATGATATATATATATGTGGGGAAGGAGGAGAATACGCCATGATTTCTTCATCTTTCTATTACCGCGTCGGTATCGCCGGCGCCGGTGCGTTCGCAGAATTTCTCGCCGGTGCGCTCGCCCCGCTTCCTTCCTTTCATCTTGCCGCTGTCGCTGGGCGGACGGATGCCAAACGCCGACGTGTCCTCGACGCTTATCTTCGCCGAAAGCCAAAGTCAGATGATGTGCGCGAATATCGTGAAGCAGAAGAACTGATCGCTGACCCGCATGTCGATATTGTTATTCTTACCACTCCACCGCACTTGCACGCTCCGCTCGCCAAACAAGCGCTTGAGAAAGGAAAACATGTGCTGCTCGAAAAGCCTGGCGCCCTTGCTGCCGAGAAGCTCCACGCCAACATGGAACTTGCCAATCGCCGACAACGGGCGCTGGCCGTCAATCTCGTCTTGCGCTATCACCCGCTTGTGGAGGCCGTCAAACAACTCATCCACCATGCCCTGCTTGGGACTGTAGATTATGCGAGCCTACACAATGCGGCCCACCGCGTCGCTCAAGGCCATTGGTTTTGGGATGAACGGCAAAGCGGCGGTATTTTCATCGAGCACGGTGTCCACTTTTTCGAAGTCGGACGCCACTGGTTCGGTGAGGCGGCTGAAGCACGGGGATTCGCCTTAACGAATACGGACGGCACACGACCGCGCGTCGGAGCCACTGTCATCCACGAGCAGGGCGGTCGCCACATTCCGGTTCACTATTACCACGGCTTTACAATGGACCCAGCCGCCCCAGAATCAACGCATTGGGACATTCATACAACACGAGGGCGCATTACGCTTGACGGCTGGATTCCGATGCAGCTGTCCGTCTCCGGTCTCGTCTCGGCCGATGAAGCGGCCTGCATTGACAATCTGCTCGATGCCATTCCAAAACAACCGTCCGCTAGCGCCATCGAACAAATTGGGCAAGCAGCCAACCGGCTGTTGTCATCAACTGCACCATCAGACGCCCCGCGTATCCTGTACGAACGCACGGTTGCCCTCTCAGACCGCCACGGCTGGTACGAGGCGAGCGCTCAAGCGCGCTTTCTTGACTTTTGCCGCTTGATCGAAAATCCAAATGAGCGCGGCCTTGTCACCATGGAAGACGCCATCGCCGACATCGCTTTAGCTGAATCATGCACCGTCGCAGAAAAACTATCTCCTGCCCGCTAAGCACGGGCAACAAAACAAGCCTGTTGGGCTGCCGTGAAGGCAGCTGTCAACAGGCTTGTTCGTTTTCATTTCCCCATTAAGCTACCCGACATTTGCCTTCCTCTACTCACCGAACAGTACTCTTCACGCATTGGAAACAGGAGCCTTCTTTCGCAACGATAATAAATAGGATATCAATCATGCAAAAATATATATTTTCACCAAAACCCCTGAACCATCAACAGAACCGGACATACTAAAAAAGACATCGTTCCCTAGCCGTTATTCCCTAAAATCGTCAGCACACTCTCCTTGCTTTATATGAAACCGTATACGCACAACTACTCATCCGTTCTCGTTCCCTTACAAAATTGTAAGATGACCGTAAGCTTCCATGCATGGAAAAGCCCTATTCCATTTTCTACAATGAAGGCACAGTGAACAAATGATTGGGGGTCACAAAAATGGAACTTTTGCGAGTGGAACGCTTATATAAAGCTTACGGAACAGGAGAAAACAAAGTGGAAGCATTGAAATATGTTAATTTGTCCGTAGAAAAAGGGGAATTTGTAGNGATTGTCGGTGCATCTGGTTCCGGGAAAAGTACGTTATTGCATTTGATCGGCGGACTAGATCGACCAACAAGCGGCAATGTCTTCATCGACGGTGAAAATATTTACGATTACAACGAAGAAAAGCTGGCGATTTTTCGCAGACGGAAAATCGGATTTATTTTCCAATTCTTCAACCTTATCCCCGTATTAACGGTTGAAGAAAATATTTCGCTGCCGGCATTGATCGATCACGACAAAGTCGATAAAGCGTATTTAAATGAGCTGATTGACATATTAGGACTTTCGAATCGACGCAACCATCTCCCTTCTGAATTATCAGGCGGACAGCAACAACGCGTCGCCATCGGTCGAGCGCTGTTAAACAAACCATCCATTATACTCGCGGATGAACCAACCGGTAATCTCGACAGTAAACATTCAAAAGACATCATAGAGTTGTTAAAGTTTACAGCGAAAAAGTATAACCAAACGATCCTCTTAATTACGCACGACATTCAAATCGCCGAGATGGCCGATCGCATTGTGACCATCCAAGACGGCGAAATCATTTCCGACCAATATTTACAGCGAAGCTAACACTCTGGCCGACAAAGGAGAGAACAAGAGGATGAGGAGCTATAAGCAACTTACATGGAAGTACTTAAAAGCAAGCAAAAAAAGAACAGCACTCACCATATTAGGAATTACGTTATCTATTTCCTTAATCTCAGCGATCGGTCTGTTCCTCTTTTGGATACAGCAGGCAGAAATTGAAGAAACAAAACAAACCAAAGGCGCATACCATGTCATGTTCACAAAATTGGACAGCGATACGGTCAACAAAGTCATTCATAATCCAAACGTTTCAAGATACGGATTTTTCACCATCGGCGAAACAATGAGCATTAACGAAAAGGTGATGGTGACGGAATATATCGCCACAAACCGTGCATTAGAGCTGCTTCCGACGCATGTGAAAAAAGGCCGGCTTCCCAAGAATGAAACAGAAGCGGCTTTAGAGGAATGGTTGCTAAAACAAATCGATCCTCAGGCAACGGTTGGAAGCCGCATCACACTGCAACATAAACAATACACCGTTTCCGGCATATTAGGAAACGATGTGGAAAATCAAATAAGCAACAAAGGCATCTTATTGTCAAAAACGAACAAAATCGATGAAACGAAAGCCTCTCTTCTTGTTGAAATTAGTGAAAAGGCGGACTTGGAGAAAACCGTTAACGAGCTGAAGAAGTTGTCCGACGACCGATATGTTCAACTAAACACGAAGTTGCTTATTTTGCAAGGAGCCGGCGGTGACAATGAACAGGCCATCGGACTGTATGCAGCGGTCGCCATTATCATCGGAATCGTTGTGATCTCTACGATCGCCATCATTTATAACTCGTTCCAAATTGGTATTGTTGAACGGATCAAACAATTCGGCTTATTACGAGCGATCGGGGCGACACCAAAACAAATCCGAGCTGTTGTGATAAGAGAAGCGACCTTTTTATCATTGATCGGGATCCCTCTCGGCCTCCTGTGCGGCCTTGTCGCCATTTACGGCATCTTTTTCGCATCTAAGCTGATTGCGAACGAAGCGCTGTTCGCCACACCGCCGATCATCTCTCGCAACATCTTGCTCTTGAGCGCAGCCATCGGGCTCACATCCATTTATTTCTCCGCTTGGCTTCCAGCTCGTTTCGCTGGCAGCATCTCGCCGTTAGCAGCGATCAGCAGTCGCGCGCTGATCGTAAAAGAACGAATAAAAAAGCGCAAAAACAGGTGGATCAGCAAGTGGCTCGGCTTTGAAGGTATGTTGGCAGCGAAAAATATGAAGCGAGATCGCAAACGATACCGCATTACCGTCTTTTCAATTACCATTAGCGTCATGCTCTTTATTGTGTTTAAATCATTCATGGACATGGCTTTTATGATCAGCGAACATCCCAACGAGTCGAGAAACATTCATTTCTCCATCGTAAAAGACACGCCAGAGGCGAAAGGGACGGCCGCATCCATCTCTGCTGCCCTTAGAGCATTGCCGACAGTTGATAAAGTATACGAAGCTTACGAATCACATGATTTTTATGCCATTATCGACAAAGAGAGCGAGCTGAAGGCAGTGCAACCGTTCGAAGGCATTTACCAACCGATCGATTGGCCTGACGGCGAAAAAATAATGGTAGAAGCCACGATCAACATTTATGACAGCGAATCACTCAAGGCAGCCCGTCGCTATTTGGAAGCAGGAAATATTGATGAACAACAGCTGACAAAAGAAAACGTGGTCATTGTCATTAAGAACAACGAATTTTATAATGACAAAACAAAAAAATTTTACAACGGCCCAATCGCCCATCTGCAACCGGGGGATGAAATCTATCTAGAAAAAGATGTTGGCCAACGCGCGCCCGTTTCCTATAAAGATGCGATGCAAAAAGTGAAAGTGGCCGCCGTTGTCGAGGACGATCCGTTTCACTTTCGCAGCAGCAATCCAAGCAGATTAAAACTAATCACAACAAAGACAGTCGCGGAGCGTTTGCTGTCGCAACAAAAACTGCAACCGGTGCAATGGAATATTAAACTGAAAACGGCAGAGAGTGAAAAGGAGGCAGAAAAACAAATCGAAGCGGTGATTCGTCCCTACCCTTCTGTCATGCTCATCAACCATATCGATACAAACCGAAAAGCGAAGTCAAGCATTCTTATGCTGCAAATATTAGTGTACGGTTTTATCATCGTCGTCTCTTTCATTGGCAGCGTCAACATTATCAACACCTTAACGACCAATATCCTTTTACGAAAAAGAGAGCTCGCTTCCTTGCAAGCGATCGGCTTAACGAACAAAGGATTAAAGAAAATGATTGTGCTTGAAGGCGTGATGTACGGAACGATGGGGACACTGTACGGTTCGATCATTGGATGCGGCCTGTCCTATCTCATGTACATGTTTTTCATTGACGTGAAACAATTTTCATGGCAACCTCCGTGGACAGCGATGCTCATCGCTGGAGCGGCCGCTGTTGTGATCGCTTATTTATCCGTATTGCCACCTTTGGCAAGAATGAAGAAAGAACATCTTATTGAAGCGATTCGGGAAGAGTATTAAACGAACACGGTAAGGATGCGGATCGCCATAATCCGCATCCTTTATTTTTCTAATTCGGCAAGCTATCATAAAAGGGAGGAAACGAACGGCTAGAGTACACAAAGGAGGAACACGAATGAGCAAACTACTGCTAGTCGAGGATGATGAATCGCTCGCACTCGGTATTGAATTCGCCTTGCAAGACGAGGGCTATGAAGTGTGTCGCGCTTCCACTCTCGAAGAAGGAAAAGCGCTATTTGCCTCGCAATCGTTTGATTTAATCATTTTAGACATCAATTTGCCCGATGGAAGCGGCTATGATTTATGCAAACATATTCGCGCCACAAGCGACGTGCCGATCTTGTTCTTGACCGCGCTCGATGAAGAAGTGAACATCATTCTCGGCTTGGAGCTCGGCGGGGACGATTACATCACGAAGCCGTTTGGCGTCGGCGTGTTTTTATCAAGAATTAAAGCGCTGCTCCGAAGAAGCGCAGGACATCGAGCCACGGGAATGATATTAAAAAGCGGCACCATCACCGTCGACCCGCTCGCGGCCACCGTCGAGAAAAACGGACAAAAAATCTCTCTTTCTGCTCAAGAATATAAGCTGCTGCTCACATTGATGGATCGCCCTTGCACCGTCATGAGCCGCGACGAAATCTTACGCGAACTTGCCGAAGGAACGGAAGCATTTTTCGATGAAAACACGTTAGCCGTCTATATTCGACGGCTAAGGGAAAAAATCGAAGATGACCCTAAAGAGCCTCAATATATCGTAACGCAAAGAGGCCTCGGGTACAAATGGAATAAAGAAGTGACGAGGGAGAAGATACTGTGATGAGCCGCGACTTTATGAACCCTGAACTGCGTCTTAGCTCTGGTGTGTTATTGTCATTAATGGCTTTCTTTTTCCTCGTTGCTTTCATCATGTTAAAGCTTCACCATGAGCAATTAAAAAGTGACTATATAGCCGTCTTCGGTTCCATTGCTTCACGAATTGTCGAGGAACACCCCGAACTCGAGCAAGATATCGTCCCGTTCATGACAACAGAAATCTCGCGTGAAGAAGAGGAAAAAGGGAAGGAGATCCTAGCGCAATACGGATTAACGGAGCAATTGAACGACGAATTATTTCCTTATGTCCACACGGCGATTCAAAAAAACGAGCGTGCAGTCGTGTTGTTGTTTCTATTGATGGCATTGTCGCTTTTTCTCCTTAATTACTCACAATATCGAACGCTTTACAGTCGCATTAGGCAACTTGCGCTCGCCGCAGAAAAGGTGGTGGAAGGCGACTTCAATATCATTATGAGCGAAACAAGGGAAGGTGACTTTTCAAAACTAGCGGTCGCCTTTAACGGCATGCGGAATACGATCCGGAATCAATTAGATGAACTGAAAAAGGAAAAACGGTTTTTAGCCGATTTATTGTCCGACATTTCCCATCAGCTCAAAACACCACTCTCTTCCATGATCATCTACAATGAAATTATGTTAGGGAAACAGCTGTCGGAAGAACAGCAACGCATGTTTTTATTGCAAAACGAAAAACAACTCGAGCGAATGAAATGGCTCATTCAAAGCCTCCTCAAACTCGCAAAACTCGACGCAAAAGCATTGCAAATGGATCGCCAACAGCAAAGCTTAAACGAAACCGTTTGGCAATCGATCGACGATTTGCGTGAGCAAGCGGTCGAAGCAAATGTTCATATTCGCTTTGAAAACAGTGAAGAAGTTGAATTCAACCATGACCGTCTTTGGTTGAAAGAAGCGTTCATCAATATCATAAAAAACAGCATCGAACACACCCCACCGGGAGGGAACATCGATATCACCATCGTCTCCCATCCGCTTTATACAAGGGTGGTGATCGCCGACACGGGAGAAGGCATCAGCCAAGATGATCTCCCTCACATTTTCAAACGCTTTTACAAGGCCAAAACGTCGAAAAAACCTGACTCGATCGGCATCGGATTGGCTTTAGCGAAATCGATCATCGAAGCGCATGGCGGCATGATTGAAGCGAAGAGCGAACTCGGAAAAGGTACGACGTTTTCCATTACTTTTCTTAACTATTGACGGAAAAAGGCTGACCTTAAAGTAGCGCAAAACATCACCAACTCATACCATAAACAAATCTTCTCATGCGGAATTGTACTTCCCGCGGTCACCTCTTGCAACGGTGAAGAGTGAAGCCTTGGAGCAGTTGGCTCCAAGGCTTCATTGAATGACTGTGGGCCAATTCCGTTTTCCTTCATCGGAATCAATGCCTCGTTTGCCTATGAACAGCTCTTTGCCAACAGTGCCTCAACGGTAGGGAGATCAGCGGGCGCCCATGCCAGGGTACGAAGCTGAGAGAACGGCACCCACCGGAGCTCGGCATGCTCCCGTGCCCGCGGCTCCCCATCGATGAGGCGAGCTTCATATGTCTGCAAATGAACGATGGCGTGTTCATACTTATGGAACACATCAGCTAACAGCTTGCCGACCGAAATGGTACAGCCAAGTTCCTCACGAATTTCTCGAACTAAGGCCGCTTCCGAACTCTCTCCTTCTTCCACTTTGCCGCCTGGAAACTCCCAAACGTTCGGCAACGACATCTGCGGCCCACGCAACGCGCATAAGACGTCCCCCTGTTCATTGCAGATGGCTGCCCCGACCACGTGGATAACCCGTTTCATTGCTGACCTACCTCTCTCATCGATATACGCCATTTTAGCAAAAAACGTTTCGTTTTCCAAAATAGTGGAATTTATTCAAACATTGTGCTATAACAAATGTGGAACCTTTTTACTAGGAATTGCGTATTCCCGAATAAGAACCATCACCGACAAGGGGGAGAGTCGATTGTTCAAAAAACTGTTAAGCTCCATCGGCATTGGGGCGGCCACCGTCGATACGAAACTTGCCAAAGCGCAATACGCCCAAGGGGAAACGGTCGAAGGAGTCGTCGAGGTTCGCGGCGGCAGTGTTGAACAGCGCATTGATGAAATTTATCTCGCTTTAGTGACAACGTATATTCGCGAGATCGATGATAAGAAAGTCGAAGAAAAAGCCGTACTCGCCCGGTACCGGGTGTCCGACTCCATGACGATCCAGCCGAATGAAACCAAAACGATTCCGTTTCAATTCGCCTTGCCATATGACGTGCCAATTACGCTCGGCTCTTCAAAAGTATGGCTGCAAACCGGCCTTGACATTAAAATGGCGCTTGATCCACAAGACCGAGACTACCTCACAATCGAACCGCACCCGCTCGTCGCAGCATTTCTCGAGGCCGCCCACCAGCTAGGATTCCGTCTCCGCCATGTGCAATGCGAACAAGCGCCGCGCTATTGGCAACGGCGGCTGCCGTTTGTCCAAGAGTTTGAATTTCGACCGACAAGGGGAGCATTTAGAGGGCGCCTTGACGAATTGGAAGCTGTCTTTTTTGTTTCTGAACATGGAGTGGAAACCATTTTAGAAATTGACCGCAAAGCGCGCGGATTCGCTGGATTGCTCGCCGAAGCGCTTGATATGGACGAAACGCTCGTCCGGTTTACCTATGGACCGAACGATATCGCATCATTGCCGCAACTGTTGGCCAATGTGATTCAACGCCATAGCTAAAGCTAAAAAACAAAAGGGGCCATCGGCCTCTTTTGTCCCATAATGAAGCGCATCGACATCTTACCCCTATGTCCCCCTATCGCTGCTCTACAGACGAAACAGCATGGTTTCTTTCAGCGAAAATGCCAGCAGTACTTAGGTCGTCCATTGATCATGAACAATCCCAACCAATCTCCATGAGCCGCCATCTTGTTCAAAGACAAGGCGCAAGCTCTTCCAATCCATACCGTCATATTGCTCGTCAAACCCGGTAAAATGAAACTCCACAAATACTCCATCAGGATATACTTCATGAATGTTTTCTAGTGTATTCCCTTTCCCGATCACGATGTTGTTTCCAATCATATGTGGATTAGCAAAATCCACATCATAAACAAACTTCTGAAAATAATCGCTAAACGTCATCATGATGGGCTCCCCAGACCCGTCAAACGTACCAAATCGATAAATACGGTTGCTTTTCATAAGTGAAGGGAGCTCGTCTTTCGCAAACACGACATCGTTGGCGATATCGACATGGCCATACGGACTGAAACGCACCCCTTTGTCTGGATGGACGTACATCGCAAGCCGATCCATATCCTTCGCCTTCAGCGCCTCGACAATCGCCAATGCAGCGGACAATACCTTTTTCTCGTTCATTGTTTGCCACTCTGCCGCTTTTTTGGCCAATTCTTTGTTCTGCTGTTTCAGCTGATCAATGAGCTGCGCCTGTTCTTGTATTTGCTGGTTTAGTTTGACTTTGTCGCCCGACTCGTTCACACAACCAGAAATCAGCAATAAAAAAAAGCAACCCGAATACCGACGTCTTCTTCATCACCCAGCCCCCTCTTTCGTTGAAGACAATGTTATACGATGACAACAGCAGGAAATACTGTCCCCCTTGCTCCACCTTCCATTTCCGAATGCTGAAACTAAAGCAAAAGTTTCCATTCATTTTATGTTACCTTCGCTTTTTGGTGCATACATTGGATATGAATAGATGACATATTCCTATCTCCTGCGCGGGCGCTGAAAAGAGTGTTTATTTTAATGAATTATACGATGCCAAAAGACGTTTCTCTACTACATAAACCTTGATATTTGAAACTTTCCAAAACCGCTGGCATGAAGAAATACCGCTCCTCTAAAGGGGGCTAAGCCATCTTCTTCACTGTTCAAAGGCAAGAGCTTTCTGCAAAAGGAAGGTGACCCCCATGAAATTCATAAGGCCACTAGAACGCTTAAAATGGATATTCACAAAAAAATTCAACCGGAATCACGCAAAAATAAAGAGCACAAAAGAAATGTATTCGGTGAAAGGCTATAAATACAGTCCGAAACGTCACGCCATGCATATGAGGATCGTTCATGCGATCATGAAACAAGCCCCTTCTCCCCCAAAAACGGAAAGGCCCATAGCCATTCTTATTGGCGGCGGAACAGCCTCTGGAAAGACGATGATGCGAAAAACGGTGATTGAAAAACAATTAGCTGAAGAAGGTGTACAGGCAATCATCGTAGATCCTGATGACATAAAAACCTACATTCCCGAATATCACTCGCTGCAAAAAACTCATCCAAATGACGCCGCCCGTCTCGTTCATCAAGAATCCCGCGACATTAGCAATTTATTATTGAAACAGCTGATTCGCCATCGCAAACATTTCATTTACGAAGGAACCATGGCTAGAACGAGGGCATACAAACAGTTGATGAAGAAGCTAAAAAAAGCCGGTTATAAAGTGCATATTTATATCGTTGACATTCCTCTCGAATTAGCGAAACAACGAGCCAAGGAAAGAGCAAAGATGACCGGAAGAAAAATTCCTTATCAAGTAATCGAAAATACACACAAGCTAGTCCCACGAACGTTTCAAGCCATTAAAGACTTCGCTGATCGTTACTATGTATACGACAATCAAGACAAACTCGTACTTATTGCCTCTAACGATTACATAGAGCCTGTCTTATACAACAATTTTTTAAAAAAAGGAAAAACATAATAAAAATGGCGGCAAACCGCGTCGGGCGACCACGCTGCAGCCGCTTTTCTTACTTACGTGCTCCATGTTTCTTTTTCATGTACACTTCATACTCTTTATACCAAAGCTTCCGCATCCCGTACAAAACGGAAAAAGCCCAATAAGCAGCCGGTTCGTGCATGATAATTGAACTGAATGGAAGAGACGTTAAAGACTGGCGCAACATCTTATCGGCCTGACGGCTAGTCAGGTTGCCAATCATCATCAACTCATTGCGGATTTCGTGTAAAAATCTATAGTTTCTAGCATTTTCCGAGTTCTGTATATGATTCCACAGCTGCTTTAACAAGAACGCTTTCATATATATGTCTTCCGGTTTGAAAGCCACAATATCTAATGCGGATAAACATGTTACGGCCCGCATGCTATTTAGAGAAAGCTGATCTTTTGTATGGGAAACTTTGATTTTCTCAATATTAGTCAAATGCCCCTTAGCTACCGGTCCATACACATAGTCGTAATGATGTCTCTTCCCCGTACGGCAATCTAACACAAACCGTTCCCATGACCGCTGATGGCGCTCCCATCCCGGCTCATGAGGCAAGGAAAACTCTTTTCCGTTTAATTGCCGCAGCTGGCTTACATTCAGCTCGTACACTAAACAAGCTGGAATTTTAATCTCCGGGTGATTGAAATACTGAGACTGGCTCATATTGAGTTGGGCCAGTAAGTCGGGAGAAATTTGCGGATGCATGGCCCTAATCTGCGCCCAGTTTTTTGCTTGTTGAGGATTTAACGTAACATAAAAGCCTTTTCCGAAATCAGTAAGCTCTCTCTGCACATCAAGCCGTATCCCGATCTTTCTAATGATCCTTGCGGCGAACAGATTCGTTCCATGATAAACCGTACATGTATCATGAGCGGGGAGCATAGGGAGACTTCCTCCCTTCATTGGAGATGATAAAACGTAGTCCATATATACTTATGAGAAAGAAAATATACGTATTACCTAGGAAGCTAGTGAACCGCAAGCGTTTCCGTTACTTCACAATTCTCAAATGCATGTAAGAGCAGAGTCACAAAGTTTCTCTATGTAAAAAAGCCCTCTCTGGCGCCGTGTTTACGACGCAATCATCGACCTTTTAGGCCAATTCCATTATGAAGCAGAGCCTTAGAAAGGAGGATTT
>NICF_comb_assmDRAFT_10000033_pt1 | contig 84939 bp, 78 predicted proteins | sample NewIslPassag4_SG_FD_11279 | JGI IMG/M metagenome (IMG submission 11279)
AAAAGATCTATGTGATGACATGAATCCTCAATTTCGTGCCTCTTACTCTGAGCGTGGCCGCTCGTTGGTGCAAATCGGGTGTTCCGTGGAAAGCATGGAGCCAGAGGATCTTTATGCAGTCCTCGGGTATTTGCTCGAACTCGCTCATGATCGCGAACCCGAAGCGCGCCTCGCGCAGGAGGCGCCACTCGGATCGCCACCCGGAGTCGACCTGCCGGGCATTGATCCTCCGAAAATCGATGGGTTGATCGAAGGTTGACCGCCAGCCGCGGTGCGTGTGCGCCGCCGCCGATTGACGTTTTCCTTGCCCGGGATTCCCGTACTCCTCCAAGTTGCGTTCACAAAACGCGGTATGATCGACGCGCCGACGGATGGTTGGCAGCGTCATGACCGAGCAACAAACCGCGCCGAGCACCGTTCTTCCAGATGCAGCGACCTGCCGTAGGCAGCGGCGCGTTCGCGGTCGTTCGGTGGTCGGCGCGCTCGTCCTGGCGGTATTGCCTTTGCTGTGTGGCGCGCATCCAGGTGCAGTCGATCGCCAGGGCTGTCACCTTGATCGGGCGACGGGCCAACGCCATTGCCATCCCGAGCGCGCGAGAAAGCCGATGCGAGGCGTGCCGCGTGCAGGGGAGGAAGGCGTTTTCGATGGGACGCTCGTGTGGGTGAGCGACGGCGATACGTTGCGTATACGCGTGCACGAGCAGGAGATGGAGATACGTCTCGCCGACATCGATGCGCCGGAGCGGGGCCAGCCCTATAGCTGGGAAGCCAAGTTGGCGCTCATCGATCTGGTGCGGGGCGGGCGGCTGGTGATCGTTCCCAGGGATGTCGATCGCTACGGTCGCGTCGTTGCCCACGTGTGGAGCGACGGTGTCGAGATCAACCGTGAGATGGTGCAACGCGGTGCCGCATGGTTCTATCCCGAGTTCGCCGAGAGCGATACCCTCTACCTGGAGGAGCAACAGGCACGTGCTTCCGGCGTGGGTCTGTGGTCGCTCCCGGCGGAGCAACGTCTCGAGCCTTGGCTGTGGCGCCGTGCAGCCAGGCCGTCCGAGCAGGTTGGCAGATCGAGGAAGGTACGTGTCGACACACGACGTGGTGTCGAACAGACGGCAAGCGACGACTCGGACGACCCGGAGCATGGTCGCCTGCCGATCGGGCGATAGCCGCCAAAATGCCGGATAAAGTGGGCTAAAGTGACGTGATGTTGCGGCTGCCACCGGTTTCCATGACAATCAACGCGCACGTCACGACATCCCGCTGTGGCGTCATTCCTGGGGGAGAGCAATGGTAAAGGACCGAATGGCCGTCCTTTCGGCCTTGATGGAACAAGGGGTGATCCCGGTCTTCTATCACCCGGACGTCGAGGTCTGTAAGAAAGTCATCCAAGCTTGCGGTGACGCCGGGGCGAAGTGCATCGAATTCACTAACCGCGGCGATTTCGCTGTGCACACGTTCTATGAGCTCGCGCGGCACTTCGACAAAGCTGATCCCAGCATCATCATGGGTGTCGGCTCCGTCGTCGACGCGCCGACGGCGGGTATCTACATCGCAAACGGTGCCAAGTTCGTCGTCGGGCCGGTCCTCAATCCTGATGTCGCCAAGGTGTGTAACCGACGCAAAATACCTTACATGCCGGGCTGCGGGAGCGCTTCGGAGATCGGCTTTGCAGAGGAGCTTGGCTGCGAGATCGTGAAAGTGTTCCCGGGAAGCTCGGTTGGCGGTCCCGACTTCGTGAAATCAATCCTCGGCCCGTGTCCATGGACGCGCATCATGCCGACGGGCGGCGTCGAGCCGTCGGAAGAGTCGTTGCGCGCCTGGTTCGATGCCGGAGTGGTAGCAGTCGGCATGGGTAGCAATCTCATCACGAAGCAACTGCTCGAGAAGCAGGACTACGCGGGTATCGAGGCCAGAGTTCGAGAAACCATTCAATTGATCAAGAAGATCCGGCGGAAGTAGCCATGACCGGCAACGTGCTCAAGATTCGTCCGCCCGGGGAATGTCGCTGGGATTGCGTCTCCTTGGGCGAAGTCATGTTGCGCTTCGATCCTGGTTTCGGACGCGTGCGTACTGCCCGCAGCTTTCAGGTTTGGGAAGGCGGTGGCGAATACAACGTCGCACGCGCCATGCGCAAGTGCTGGGGCAAGCGATCAGCGATCGTGACCGCCTTGCCGAAGAACGATCTCGGTTGGCTGGTCGAAGATTTCATCATGCAAGGAGGCGTCGATACCTCGTACATCATCTGGCGCGAGTTCGACGGTATCGGTCGCAACACCCGTGTGGGACTCAACTTTACGGAAAAAGGCTTCGGTATTCGCCCTGCGCTTGGCATTTCGGACCGTGCGAATTCGGCCGCCTCGCAGCTACGTCCGGGCGAGATCAACTGGGAGAAGCTCTTCGGCGAAGAGGGCGTGCGTTGGTTTCATACCGGCGGGATTTTCGCGGCACTTGCTCCGAACACGGCGGAGACGGTCCTCGAAGCGGTGGAGGTCGCACGCAAGTACGGCACCATCGTTTCGTACGATCTCAACTATCGTCCATCGCTTTGGAACGGGCAGGGCGGTAAGGAGGCGGCGCGACGTGTGAACCGACAGATTGCGCCATACATCGATGTGATGATCGGCAACGAGGAAGATTACACGGCGTGCCTCGGATTCGAAGTCGAAGGTCTCGATGAGCACATCTCTGCGATCGACCCTGCGAACTTCAAAAAGATGATCGAGACAGCGGTCAAAGAGTTTCCAAACTTCAAAGTCGCGGCGACCACACTGAGAAATGCGAAGACCGCAACGTTCAACGACTGGTCGGCAATTCTGTACGCGAACGGGCAGTTCTATCAGTCGGTCGTGCGCGAGAACCTCGAGATCTACGACCGCGTAGGTGGCGGCGACGGGTTCGCGTCGGGTCTCATTTATGCGTTCCTGGAGGGGAAGGATCCTCAAGCGGCGGTTGAGTACGGCGCGGCGCACGGCGCGCTTGCCATGACCACTCCAGGCGACACCTCCATGGTCAATGCGAAGGAGGTCGAAGCCGTGATGCAAGGAAAGGGCGCAAGAGTGGTGCGCTGAACTCAGGGCTCTGGGCTCTGGAGGCATCAGCAGTCCCCAGCTCCTTCACTTCCTAGAGCAGCGACTCGATCGGCAGCGCTCCGAGAATCTTGCTTATCGCGCGGCGCCACGAGCTTGCGTGCGGTTCGCGATGGTGCACGTGCATCGCATCGCCGTCGCGGTCGATCCATGTCAGCTTCCCGTCGGGGGTGACTTGAAGCTCGAAGGCACGGAGGGGATGCGTGCCTTCACGGAAGCGGAGCGCCAGCTCTTGTGCGAGCGCCGCGCTCCGTACCCACACGCCCATCTCACAATTGAGCTCGGCCGATCGTGGGTCAATGTTGAACGAGCCCACAAAGACGCGCTCAGCGTCGATCACCGCGGCTTTCGTGTGAAGACTGGCGCGCGAGGAGCCGACGCGAAATCGTGATGGATGCTCGTCGATGACGGCGGCCGCCTTGAGCTCGTAGATTCGTACGCCTGCCTCGAGCAATGGGCGCCGATATTTCGCATAGCCGCTGTGCACGACCGCAACGTCCGTCGCCGCCAAGGAATTGGTGAGCACTTCGACATTGGCACCTTGCAGGGCAAGCGAACGAAGCGCTGCCGTCCCGCCCATGCCGGGCACGAAGTAAGGCGATATCAACAGGACTTCTCTGCTCGCTGCGCGGATCTCCTCGACCATGCTGTCGAGCACGTGCGACGCAATGCTTCCGGCACCGAGCGCTTTGCTGGGATGGTCGGCCACGACACGTACGTCTGCAGACCAAACATAACGTCGGTCCAGCAACACCGTGAGCCCGTTCTGCTCATCGAGCATGCGCGCGTACTCGGCGGCCATGGCTTCGCGCGCATGCTGCTCGAGCCGGAGACGATACTTCGCGGGGTCAATGGTGCGCCGGGAGTACTTGCGCAAGTGCGCGATTGAAACCGCTAGGGAACAGTTCCAGTATGCGTCGAACTCCCTTGCGGTCTTCTCGACGGCGGGACCGAGCATGAGCACATCGAGATCGATGAAGTTCATGCTTTCGGCGGATGCAAAATACTCGTTGCCGAGGTTCCGGCCACCGCTGATAGCAATCGCACGGTCGACGATCCAGCTCTTGTTGTGCATGCGATGATTGAGCCGCTTACCGCGCTGCGACAGTTCGGCTATCGTGCGCAGTAGCCCCGAACGAGTACGAAATGGGTTGAAAACTCGCACGTCGATGTTTGGATGAGCATCGAGCGCCGCGAGCGCCAGATCGCGGGGTCGCGCGTCCATATCGTCGATGAGCACGCGTACGCGCACACCCCGATCGGCTGCAAGCAGGAGCTCGCGCGCGATAAACCGGCCGGTCGCATCATCACGCCAGATGTAGGTCTGGACGTCGATAGACGTTTGCGCGAGCCGTGCGCTGTGCACGCGAGTAGAGAATGCGTCGAACCCGTGTGGCAGGAGACACACGCCCGAGCGGCCATGATATGCCGCGGTCAACGCAGCGACTGCGCTCGCAAGCCGAGAAGCGCGAGTAACGTGGTCGCGTACGCTGGCAGGTTTCGTGTAAGTCAGTGGGGATGCATGCACGTCGTGCAAGCATACCAGCCTTGCAATTGGAGCGCGCACGATCCCTGTGTGCGCATCGCTTCATGAAGCGCTCTTCGCTACGCGGCGGCTGTGCCGCGTTTCCTTGACGCCGCGCTGCTCCTGCAGGCTCGTCAAAGCCGGACGATCAACCTTTGCCACCGCGTCTGCAAGGACTCGCGCATAACACATCCGGTGCTGATGCGTGTTCTTGCGGTGAGATCCCAGCAAGTCATCGCAGATCTCCCGCGACGCCCTCTGCAGCTTCCGATAGAGTTCTTGCACGCCCGTATCTGTGGCGAGCTCGGCCGGCCGATAGTGAATCGTGCGTTCCGGCACATTCTGAGCAGGGGCAACGTTGCAATACACGCTCATACCGGCGGCGAGCGCTGCGCAGGCAAGCGCATGTCGAAGAGGATGTAAGCGGCGGATGAACATGGCATTCTCCAGTCGGTCGAATATCGATGGGGTGAGCGCCCATCGCGCTCGATTGCCGCTGGCACGCCAGCGGTTTCCTGTTGATACAGATGGCAGCGCTGCGGTTACAGCTCGACTGAAAATTGCGACTTTGTGCTCAGCCCGCCCATACGTCGGCCGCAGATGACAATGGGCGGGGAGCACATGCCCGACTCAGGTATCACTGTGCGCACGCAACCCGTGCTTGACGAGGGAAGCCCACACCTCTTCGGGGGTCTCGGCGTAATCGAAGAGCTCGAGGTCGGACTTGCTGATCATCCCTTCTTCAACGAAGGCGTCGAAGTTGACGACGCGCTGCCAGTAGTCGCGGTCGAAGAGCACGACTGGCACGCGCGGCGCTTTGCCTGTTTGTCTGAGAGTGAGAATCTCGAACAGCTCGTCCATGGTGCCGAAGCCGCCGGGGAAGACGATGAGTGCGTTCGCGCGCATCGCCAAGTGCATCTTGCGCATGGCGAAGTAGTGAAAGCGGAACGTCAGCTCGGGGGTCGTATATGGGTTCGGCCCTTGCTCGAGCGGCAGTGTGATATTGAAGCCGATGCTGGGCGCGCCGGCTTCCCAGGCACCACGATTAGCGGCCTCCATGATGCCGGGTCCGCCGCCCGTTGCGATGACGTTGTCGCGCCAGCGGTGATGAGGGGCGCGTGCACCACCACGCTCCGAAACGATACGGCCGACGGCGCGGGCTGCTTCGTACCACTGTGCCCGTCGGCGGAGCTTTTCCTGCGCTGCACGCTCTTCTTCCGTCTGAGGCGCGGGTAGGCTCGCCACGAATTCGGGTGAGGGTACGCGTGCGCTTCCGAAAACGATCACCGTCGAACGGATCCCCCAATCGCGTAGCAGCAGATCTGCCTTTGCATACTCGAGCGCGAAGCGCATCGCTCGCATCTCGTCCCGCAGCAGAAACTCTCGATCTTCGACAGGCAGCAAGTAGCTACGCGAGCGCAATTGCTCGGAGGCGTCCTGGGGAATCTTGGCGTTCATGTGCAGTGGCTTGTTCGTGAACGAGGAGAGAAGCTAGACATCGAGCACGCCGCACAACCGTGCCGCGGGAGCGACGTTGTTTGTTGGGCTTCTGGCAGTTATCGTGCCCGAGTAAGCTCCGGCGGCGCGGGAACTCGCGATTCGTGTACGGCGCGTCGTCCGATCACCAATTTTGTTCATGTGGTGCAGCAATGTCCAACAAGCTGCGAGCGATCGTCAAGCAAGTGGAGCCCATGTGCTCAGGGTTCTTGCGCGTCAATCGCTACGTGATCGACGTCGAGCGTCACGACGGGGGTTGGCGCACCTCCACATGGGAAGTCATGGAGCGCGCCAATGCGGTGGCCGTGCTGGGTCATGACCCGGTGCGCGATGAGGTCGTGCTGGTCAACGAGTTCCGACCAGGTGCGCTGGTCTCGGGCGATTATCCTTTCACTGATAACCTGCCCGCCGGTGTCATCGAGGATGGCGAATCCGCAATCGATGCCGCCGTGCGAGAAATGAAGGAAGAAACCGGCTTGGAACTGCGCAATCCACGGGTGGTGCACCCAGGTGCATACGTGAGCTCGGGCGGTACCTCCGAGAAGATCACGCTGGTTGCTGGAGACGTGGACACGAGCCGAGCCGGCGGTACGCACGGCAATCCGAGCGAGGGCGAAGACATTCTTGTCGTCGTCGTGCCCGCCGAAGAATTCATTCGCCGCGTCCGCCACGGGGACATCACGGACCTCAAGACGCTCGTAGCAGGATATTGGCTCGCCGAACAGCGCACGAAGCGGAAGCGGTGAGCGGCTGCGGGCGCGAGCACGCCTCTTCAAGGGGCAAAGCGGTGCGACGTCATTTGCCTCGCTGCGGACGCCAGTCGTCGCATCCGCGCCGCCTACGGTTCGTCGGCGTGGCTCAAGCCTGTCGGCGTCTCGGCGCGCTGCTCGGACGGCTTCTCTCCGTGTATCAGGTTGAACGCGGTGACGATCAACGACAGGTGCGAGAATCCCTGCGGAAAGTTCCCCACGAGCCGTTTGCGCCGCGTGTCATATTCTTCTGCGAGCAAGCCGACATCGTTGGCGAGCGAGAGCAGGTGCTCGAACAGCGCGAGGGCATCGTCGCGGCGACCGATCATTGCGTAGGCATTGGCGAGCCAGAAGCTGCAGGCGAGGAACGCGCCTTCGCCCGGTTCCAAGCCGTCGTCGGTGAGCTCAGTGTCGTAACGCAACACCAAGCCATCGCGTAGCAGCGTCTTCTCGATCGCTTCGACCGTTCCGTGCACCCGCGGATCGTCCGCCGGCAGGAATCCTAGCTCGGGAATGAGCAGCAGACTCGCATCGAGAAAGCGCGAGCCGTACGCCTGCACGAATGTGTTGCGTACGGGGTCATAGGCCTTCTCACACACCTCGGCGTGGATGCGGTCGCGCAACGACTTCCAGCGCTCGAGCGGTGCCTCGAACCCGAAACGCTCGGCGTCCTTGATCGCTCGATCGAAGGCCACCCACGCCATCACTTTCGAATGAGTGAAATGCTGTGGCGGGCCGCGCACTTCCCAGATGCCGTAATCTGGCTGGTCCCAGATGCGCTCGAGAAACGCAAGCAGCTCGCGCTGCAACGACCATGCGGTATCGAAGGGCGTGAGCCCGCCGGCACGTGCCTGGTGAAGTGCGTCCATGACCTCGCCGAACACGTCCAGCTGCAGCTGCTGGTAGGCCGCGTTGCCGACGCGTACGGGTTTGGAGTTCTCGTAGCCAGGAAGCCAGTCGACTTCCCATTCCATCAACCGGCGTTCGCCGGCCACCCCGTACATGATCTGAAGCTGATGCGGGCTGCCCGCGACCGCACGCAGCAACCAGTCGCGCCATGCGCATGCTTCGTCGTAGTACCCCGCATCCATCAGCGCGAGCAGAGTCAGGGTCGCATCGCGCAGCCAGCAGTAGCGGTAATCCCAGTTGCGCGTTCCGCCCAGGTGCTCCGGCAGGGATGTCGTTGGGGCTGCGATGATGCCCCCGGTGGGCGCGTAGATGAGCGCCCGCAGGACGATGAGCGAGCGTCGGACCTCTTTCTCCCATCGCTGCAGGCGAGGACACTTCGCGGTCCACTCGGTCCAGAACGACTCGGTCAGCTTCAATGCCTCTTCGGGATCGGGGAACTCGATGTCCGTCTGAATCGATGGCGCGTAGAGCAGCGTGAACGACATCGTTTCTCCTGCCTTGAGGGTGAATTCGGCGACACTCTTCATGTTCTCGCCATGTATGGGCGCGCGGGTGCGCAGCATGACCATGTCGGGACCCGCCACAGCCCGCCACGTGTCGGGCGAGACGTGAGTGACCCACGGGACCGTGTTGCCGTATCCGAACCTGAGCACGAGCTCCGTGCGCATCGCAACCTCGCCCTGCTCGCAGGTCACCAGTCTGATGAGATCGGATGCGCCGTTGCGCGGAGGCATGAAGTCGGTCACCTTGACGGTGCCGCGCGCAGTGCGGTAACGCGTTTCCAAGATGAGCGTGTCGCCGCGATAGCGGCGCTCACTCGAAACGATCGGCTCATCGGGTGCAAGTAGCCAGCGCCCATGCTCGTGCGTGCCGAGTAGCGCGGCGAAGCAAGCGTCCGAATCGAAGCGGGGCCAGCACAACCAGTCGATCGAGCCATCGCGACCGACCAATGCCGCGGTCTCGCAATCGCCAATCATCGCGTAATCTTCGATTCGTCCAGCCATTTCTCGATCCAGAGGCATGCAAGAAGATGCAAAGGGCCGCCCGTGCTGGGCCCGGGGCGTTGGTGTGCCGGTCCACGGGGCCTAGAACGCGGAATGGATCACAGTCTCGGAGTCGCCTCGGAGTGCTCGGATGGATGGCGTCATCGCCCGATCGGCAGCATGCCGATAAGAGCCCCGGTGAGCGCCGGCGCTTCCAACACCGTTTAGCCGGGAGCGGGTTGTGTCAGCCGTCGCGAGGACGACGTCGTTCTCGAGTACCATCGTGCGCTTGAGCGCGGTTGAGATCGCGTTTCTCAGGTGTGGGGTTCGATGACACGCCGATCAGTCGACGCGAGCCTACATTGCCGAGTGACCTGATGATAGTCGGCTCTGACCGCAAGTACAGCGTAAGGTTCGCAGCGTCGTCGCCATCGTGGAACCGCTACACGCACTGTCGTCCAAAAGCTCCACCAAGGTTCTTGCGGGCCTGTTAGCAACTCGTCCTGACTGCTGCAAATTCACTCCCTGCTCGACTGACTGCTCGCGTCTCCTGCAGGGCATCCTCGCAGTTCACGACGCACAGAAGCCCGCTAGTTCCTGAGTGAGAAACCGTGTGAGTATTATTGCAAGCAAGTGCCGGAATTGCTGCACCTGGGACCCTGCGAGAAGATGCGTATTGTGCTGCGCTATGCCGTTCTCATCGCTTGCTGCGCAACGTTTGAGGCGCATGCACAGATTTACACGTGTACCGCGCCAGATGGCACGCGCATCTTTTCCGACGAGAAGTGCGGTCCCGATGCGAAGATCGTACCTGGCATTTCGACCAAGTCGCGCGCCAGTGCCAAGCGGCCGACCAATAAGGCCCAGCGCGTGATGCGCTCGCCCGCGGAGCTTGAGCAGTTGTTGAGCGCCTGTAATGCCGGTGACATGAAGGCTTGCACAGAGTGGACACACGGCGGCGGCCCGCAATACCTGCGCGAGCAGGAACGGCAAGCAACGCTCGCGTGCGAGCGCGGCTCGCTGGAGGACTGTGAGCGACGCTACTGCATGGACGGCATGACGGAAGAGTGTCGCCGGCGCGTCCTGGAAGCTGCGAAAATCGCCGGCGACACGTGGTACGTTCGCAGCCAAAGACCACGGGCGCAAGGCGGCGTTTCGTACGAGGTCCGGTGCGCCGTCGCTGGTGCACGTGACCTCCGTGACGCGATCGTCGAATGCGCGGGCCTCGCAGGTCCTGACCGTTGTGAGCTCATTGCAACACGTCAACGATTCGCGCGGTTCGACCAGGCTGCCGCGAGCTTTTGCGCGAGTGGCACCTGAGTGAGCGAGACGATGGGCGCGACAGTCCGCATCAACGTTTACGTGCAGCCCCGGGCCTCGAGAACAGAGGTCGCCGGAACGTATGACGGCGTGCTCAAGGTGCGGCTGGCTGCACCGCCGGTGGAAGGCGCGGCCAACGCGGCGTTGATTGAGTTCGTAGCTGACAAGCTCGGCGTGGCCAAGTCGCGGGTACGCATCGTTGCCGGCGCGAGCTCGCGTCGTAAGGTGCTCGAAATCGAAGGTGTCGACGAGCGCGCTGTCACCGCGATGCTACGGTGAACGTTGCCGCAGACCATCGACGTCAATCGCGTAGGGGCACAGCTGTGAGCGGCCCGTCCCGCTCACCCCATGCAAGTGTCGTTTCGCCACCAGTGCTCATAGAATCGGACGCATGCGAGATGCGCCACCGCTGCCCGAGCTCGATGCGCCCGACGCGCTCACGGAGCGCCAGAAATGGCGACTCTTGGCCGTGCTGTGGGTTTGTTTCTGGGTCCTCATGCTTGTCATCGCGGTGCAGGATCATCTCCACAACCCGGCCGTTCTCTGGTGGGAGCCGCTGCTCTGGGAAGGAAGCTCGGCGCTGATAGCCACCGCTTGGCTGATCGTGCAGTTGCGTCTGGCGCGACGTGCGAGACGAGTTCTGCACCGGCCGATCACCTGGTTCATCCGCCACTTGAAGTGGTTCCCGCTCGTCGCCTTGGGTTTCATCGCGGCGATCTACTCGATCCGGCACGCGGTATACGCGGTGGTGGGTGTTCCATACCAGCATGCCGCCTGGACTTTTGTGCTGCTGGAGGACACGGCCAAGATATGGCTCTTTCTGGGGTTGTGGCTCGGTATCATCTTCGCGCTCGAGTCCTTCTCGATGTGGCAGGAGGGGCGCCATCGCCTCGCGGTCCTGCAAAAGTCGCTGGCCGAGGCGCAGCTCGGCCAGCTCAAAGCGCAGCTGCGACCCCACTTCCTCTTCAACGCGCTCAACACGATCTCTTCCCTGATGCACGTGGACGTCGCGCGCGCGGACCGCTTGCTGACGCACGTTGCGGAGCTCTTGCGGGCGAGCCTACGCCTGGATCAGGAGGAGCTTACTTCTTTGGCTGCAGAGCTTCACATCGCGCGCTTGTATGCGCGCATCATGCAGGAGCGATTCGTCGACCGAGTGAGTCTTGAGTGGCGCATCGAACCCGAGGCACAGAATGCTTCGGTGCCTACGATGATCCTGCAGCCCTTGCTCGAGAATGCGTTCAAGCACGGCGTCGAACACACGAGCGTGCCAGCGACGATCCTCGTGGCTGCCAAACGAGTGGGTGATGCGTTGGAGATTCGGATCACGAACTCCGGAGAGGTCTCGCCGATGCCGGGCGCAGGTGTGGGGCTGCGCAATTGCCGTGCGCGCTTGAGCGCGCACTTTGGCGAGGCTGCGCGGCTGGAGCTCAGGTCAGACGAAAAGGAAGCAGAAGTATGTCTGCGGGTTCCTTGGCAGGAGCGGCCGGCGTGATCCGTGCGCTCGTCGCGGAGGATGAAAGGCCGGCGCGCGACAAGCTTGCGCGCATGCTCGAGGAGCTGGGCGCGACGGTCGTCGCAAGATGTGTCGATGGAATCGATGCTGCGCGCGCGATCGAGGAGCTACAGCCCGATGTGGCGTTGTTGGATATCCAAATGCCTGGTATCGGCGGGTTGGAGCTCGTGGCGCAGCTTGACGGCGAGCGTGCGCCTCTGGTCGTGTTCGTGACGGCATTCGACGAGCATGCGGTAAGGGCGTTTGAGCTCAACGCCGTCGATTATCTGCTGAAGCCGTATGACAAGGAGCGCCTGGCACAAGCGCTGGCGCGTGTCAAAGCACGGCTCAAGGACGGACACAGCCGCCATGTGGCGGTGTCGGTCGCGCGGGCTCAGGTGGGTGCCGCCGAGCGCCTTCTGGTGCCGGACGGTGAACTGCTGAGATTGATCGAGACCGCATCCATCGAATACTTGGAAGCAGACGATAACTACGTCCACATACACACGGCAACAAAGCGGTTCGTTCTCCGCAGGACGCTACAAGACCTGCTTGCGCAGCTGGGCGAAGGGCGCTTCGCACGTATCCACAAATCGGTTGCCGTCAATATTGCGGCGATCGAGTCGTTCGCGCCGCTGTTCAAAGGCGATTACCTGGTCAAGGTCACAAGCGGGCGCGAGCTGCGGATGAGTCGGCGCTACAAGGACGCGCTGTTCGAGCGTCTCGCCGGCCGAGGCTGATGGTTGTCGGAACGTCCCCGTTCTTGGCAACTGCCCGGGCCGGTGGCGTGCCGAGCCGGCAATGCCGTGGCCCGCTCACCCCCACGATAGGCCGTTTCGCCACAGTTTCGAAGTGATGTGACATCTCCGAGCGGAAACTAGCGGGCGTGCCGGAGTAGGCCCACATGAAGCATTCCACAGAACACGCCGTCCGCTACGATTTTCTCGATTGGTTGCGAGTGATCGCAATCGCCGTGCTGTTGTTTTATCACACGGGGATGTTGTTCGTCGGTTGGGACTTCCACATCCAGAACGCCGAGGTCATCGCAGCGCTGCAGCGTCCCATGGAGGTCTCGCATCGACTGCGCATGCCGCTGCTCTTCGTGATCGCTGGCGCCGGCTTGTGGTTTGCAGCACGCCGACGCACGAACGGCGCTGTCATGGCCGAGCGAACCCGCAGGCTCCTCGTTCCGTTGGTGCTCGGCATGTTCATCATCGTACCGCCGCAGATATATGTCGAGCGGTTGTGGCGAGGTCAGTGGGACGGCGATTATCTTTCCTTCTTGGTCGAACGAGTGCTGCAGCTGCAGCCTTATCCTGCTGGAGATTTCAGCTGGCATCATCTTTGGTTCATTCTTTACCTGTACCTGTATGTGCCGCTCTTGTTACCTTTGCTCGTAGTGCTCAAGCGCGTGCGCTCGTTGCAACCGGGGTCGTGGTTGTACGTATTGGCCTTGCCGCTGGGTGTGAACGAAGCGTTGCTGAAGCCCTGGTTCCCCGTGACTCATGCGCTGATCGGGGACTGGTACTGCTTCGTTCACTACTTGCTGCTGACGGCCTATGGCTTGTTGCTTGCGAGCATGCCAGGAAGCTGGGATTGGCTGGCGCGATATCGAACACGCAGCTTGATGATCTCGACGATTGTGACGGGCACGTTGTTTGCGCTGCTCGACTTGGGGGTCGTGCAGCGCGAGACGGCGATCGAAAGTGTGCTCGCGAATTGGTTTACCTGGTGCTGGTTGTTGACCGCCTTGGGTTATGGGCGGCGCTATCTATCTAAGGACACGCCAGCGTTGCGCTGGGCACGCGATGCGTCTTATCCGATATACATATTGCATCAAACCGTGATGCTCTTGGTTGCCTACTGGGTCATCGCGCAGAGCTACGATCCCTGGACGAAGTACGGCATCATCCTGACCGCCACGATCGTTTTTTCCGTCGCGCTGTACGAGCTTGGGCGTCGCATTGCGGTCACTCGCTTGATTCTGGGCATGAGGCCGATTCGTACGGAACCGCGATGCGAACGCACAATCGCACGCGATGTGTCGTGATGTTGGGCGACGGGCTTGGGGCTCGGGGAGGGGCTCTGGCTTCGCGTGCTCTGCCCGAGCCCAGCGCTCAGAGCCCAGGAGCCCGTGGCAGCAGTTGGGCGTGGGGACGCACGCGTGGGGCAGGGTAAGCCGCGCCCCCAGTCCCCAGCCTAGTACTCTGCGTAGCTCTTCTCTTCGATGATCTTCGATCCGAGCTTGGTGTTGATCGTGCGTTTGACGGCAGCCCGCTCGTCATTCGTGAAGTAGACGGAGCGTGCCAGCTCGATGAACTCCTCGTCGAAGGTCTTGGTGCGCTCCTTCTCGCGCAAACGATCTTCCACATCCCATAGCTTTTCGTTGATACGCCGTAGGGCGGCCCATTCGGCGGCAATGTCGTTTGCCGCATAAGGGGAATCTCGCCAGACCTGCTCGAGAAGCGCGAGCTCTGCTCGCACGTTCGCGACCTTTGTGGGATCGCTGATCCGCTCAGACTTGATTTGCAGGATCGTGATCTTGTCGATGAGCTCGCCAGGCGAAATAGGAACACGGATGTCAGTCATGATCGTATCGGTCGTGTGTGCGCGGAGGGCGTTTCGATGCAGCGAACGTGACCTGAATGGTACAGTACCTTACTCCGCCGAGAGTTGGGAACGAAAGTGCGCGAGCCAATCCGCCCACGCCTGGAACATGAGGATGCTCCATAGATGAGTGTGCCATTTGCGCTCACCGTCCAGGAATTCATGCCAGATGCGGCTGACGCGCGTGGCGTCGAAATGTCCGTCGCGGCGCAGGCGCTCGGGATTCAGTAGATCGGATGCCCACGCTCGTAGCGGGCCTTGCAGCCAATCGCCGACGGGTGCGCCGAAGCCTTTCTTGGGCCGGAACACGAGCGGATCCGGAAGATACTTCCGGAGCAGCTGCTTCAGTATCCACTTTTGCTCGTTACTGCGGTACTTGAGCTCGAGTGGAATGCGGAACGCGAGCTCGACGACGCGATGATCGAGAAGCGGTGCCCGGGCTTCCAGGCCCAGCGCCATCGTGGCGCGATCCACCTTCGTCAGAATGTCCTCCGGCAGGTACGTGACCAGGTCCAAGTACATCAGTTTGTGGGCGTCGTCACCGTTTTGAACCTGCGCAGCAGGTTCGGTGAAGACAGTGGCATGCTCACCTGCGTCAGGCACCACGGCCTGCGGAAAGCGCCAGCGGGAGACGCGGTCTCTGTAAACATCGACTATCGACGGTGCGCTCAGCTCGCTCGCAAGCAGGGCAAGCTTGTTCGTGCGGCCTTCCTGACCGGCATGTTTGCCGAGCGCTCGTGTCAAGGCTGCCCGCAGCGGGTGCGGCGTTCGTTGCAGCCACCGCCAGACATTCAATGCACGCTGATAGCGCCCGTAGCCGAAAAAAAGCTCATCACCCCCGTCGCCCGACAAGGCAACGCTGACGCTTTGACGTGCAAGCTTCGCGACGAGATAAGTCGGGATCTGCGACGAGTCTGCAAAGGGCTCGTCGAAGATGTGCGGTAGCTGCGGCACCACTTCGAGCGCATCTGTGCCCGTCACGTAGAGCTCGGTATGGTCGGTGCCGAGATGATGAGCGACGGCGCGGGCGAGGTCGGCTTCGTTGTGTCGCGCATCGTGAAATCCGATCGAGAACGTTCGTACTCGTTGACTTGACTGTGCTTGCATGAGCGCAACGGTGGTCGACGAGTCCGTGCCGCCAGACAAGAATGCCCCGAGCGGCACATCTGCATACATTCGCAGCCGCACGGTGTCGCGCAGCAGCGCATCGAGCTGCGCGATGATGTCGCTCTCGCTGGCGCGAAGCGGATCGTCGAGCGCCGCACTGAGCACGCGCTGACTGTCCCAGTACCGCCGGCAAGCACGCAGCGGATCGTGTGCGGCCGCGCCCTTGTCGCTGTCTGCGGCACGAAAGGACACGAAAGTGCCGGGTAGCACCTTGAAGACGCTGCGCAGGATGCACCATGGTGCAGGCACATAGTTGTGCCTGAGGAACAGGGTGAGCGAGTTGCGGTCCACCTCGGGTCTGAACGCTGGGAAGGCAAGGAGCGCCTTCAATTCCGAGCCGAACAAGAGCGTCTTGCCGGCCCAGCCATAGTACAGGGGTTTCTTCCCGACCCGATCTCGAGCGAGGTGCAGCACATGCTCGGTTCGATCCCAGAGGGCGAACGCGAACATGCCATTCGCGCGCTCGAGCGTCCGCTCGATGCCCCATTCATCGAATGCTGCAAGCAACACTTCTGTGTCGGAATGACCGCGAAAGCGGTGTCCACATGCGGTGAGCTCGGCATGCAGATCCTTGAAGTTGTATATCTCGCCATTGAAGACGATGACATAGCGTCCGGAGTGCGAGTGCATCGGCTGACGTCCTTGTGGCGAGAGGTCGATGATCGCCAGACGACGGTGTCCGAGCCCGATACCGGCAGTCTCGTCACACCACACGGCGGCATCGTCGGGACCGCGATGCGCCAACGTGCGCGTCATTGCCTCGAGTGTGGCGACGCTGACCGGTTCCGATCCGAGAAATCCTGTGATGCCGCACATCAGCGGGCTTTCCAGCAATGAGTCACGGATCCAACCCCAGCAGCTTACCGGCCAGCTCGCGCGAGGCCGGATTGCGATGCATCTCGTAATAGCGCATCCGCTTGTATACGGCATAGCTGGCGGCAACTTGCGAGACGACGAATCCGCGGCCGCCGTCAAGGATGCCCAACCGCAGCACGTAATCCTTCAGGAACGCCGCGATGAAAACGAGGGGGCACGTCCACAAGCGCACCGGCCTGTTGCGATCGAGCCAATCTCGGGCTTTGAGCTCGGAGTAACGCAATATCTTGAGCTGCCGATGCGCAAGGGTCGGATTGTGATGATGGACGAACGGGGCTCGAAACGTGACGGTAGGACCGTCGAACTTGAGCGATTCGTGCACGCGCACATCGGTCCAGCGCGCACGGCCGCGATGGTAGAGCCGACCGAGCTTTTCCCCCACCATGGGGCGGTACCAGCGCATCGGTGCGCCCATGTACCACGTCTGCCGTCGCAAGATGGCGCCGGCAGCATCGGATGCCATGAGCTGCGGCAGGCGCGCTCGCATTTCCTCGACGAGGGCGGGCGAGAGGGACTCGTCGGCATCCAGCATCAAGATCCAATCGTGGCGCGCCTGTGTGCTCGCGAAGTTTCGCTGAGGACCGAAGCCCAGCCACGGTTGATGAACAACGCGCGCGCCATGTTTGGCGGCCACCTCCGGCGTGCCGTCGGTACTGCCCGAATCGACAACGATCTTCTCCGCCGCAAACGGCACGCTGTCGAGACAGCGGCCGATCACTGCAGCCTCGTCACGCGCAATGACGATCAGGGTCAGCGGCAACAGCTCGCTCGAGCTCATGCGGATCGACATCCCCTTGCTACCAACGTGTGCAGACTTGTAAGTGTCACACGAGTCCGCGCCGGCGCCCAGAGGCACGCGTGCGCTACAATGCGCGCCTTCGGATCGTTCGCGCTCTGCGGGATAACGTGGCCAGGTACCTGTTCTTCGTCTCCGAGCTGTACGCTTTCGCCATCCTACGTCCGCTGCAGAGAGCGATTCGCGCGCGCGGTGACGAGGCAGCCTGGTTCATCGAGAAAGCCGGGCTTGCGCGCTTCTTGAGAGAGGACGAGCAACGCTTGGAGACAGTAGCGCAGGTGCGCCGCTGGCGTCCGGACGCGGTGTTCGTGCCCGGTAATTGGGTGCCGGATTTCTTTCCGGGCCTCAAAGTCGAGATCTTCCACGGCTTCAACGTCAGCAAACGCAGTGACGAGCGCGGGCATTTCCGTGTGCGCGGTTGGTTCGATCTGTATTGCACGCAAGGTCCGGCCACGACACAGCCTTTTCTGGCACTCGCCGAACGACATGGATATTTTCGCGTGGTCGAGACGGGCTGGCCGAAGCTCGATCCTCTTTTCAGCGGTGAATACGCGAAGCTCGAACCGCAGCGGCCGACCGTGCTCTATGCGTCGACCTTCACCGAACGCCTGAGCTCTGCCCGCATTCTGCGAGACACGATCGCCCGCCTTGCTGCCAAAGGCGAATGGCGGTGGTTGCTGACGCTGCATCCGAAGATGGCACCCGATGTGGTCGAGAGCTATCGGGCGCTGGCAGGGCCAAACGTGACATTCGTCGAAACCGACGACATCCTCCAGCTGTACGCTCGCGCACACGTGCTGCTGTCCGATACCTCGTCCGTCGTGCCGGAGTTTCTCATGCAGCACAAGCCGGTGGTGACGTTCCGCAATACCAGGCCAGGGCCTCATTTACTCAACGTAGAAAGCATCGACGAGGTCGAGCCTGCGCTCAGACGCGCATTCGAGTATCCCGATTCGCTGCGGCAGGCCATTGAAACGTATACGCGACATATCCACCCATATCGTGACGGTCGCTCGAGCGAGCGAGTGCTGGATGCAGCACAAGCGGCCATCGAGCAAGGCCGCCGAGGTCTCAAAGGCAAACCGCTTAACCTCTGGCGCAGGCTGCAGGCGCGGGCGCGGCTTGGTTATTGGGGCCTATAGGGACAGGAATGGGGGAATAGGGAGCAAGGTCGCGCTCCCGGGCGCCTACAACGTGTGCTAGCCCGCGTCTATCGTTGGCGCGCACGCAGCAGGGCACAAAGCTTGTCGATGACCTCGTCGGGCGTGATGAGCTCCATCACGCCGGGTCGCTCGATCTTGGTGGTCCATGGCAGCTCCGAAGCAGGCTTGCCCAAGAATCGACGTGCGGCCATGTCGTATTTGTCTACGCACCATTGCCGGCTCAGATACGGGCCGCTTCGCTCAGGATTCGTCGCGGCGTACAAACCGACCACCGGTGTGCCAACCGCGGTGGCCATGTGGGCCGGGCCAGAGTCGGGGGTTAGGAGCACCGTCGCACGCTGCAAAGTGGCGAGCAGCTCGAGCAGCGTGTCTTGTCCGATCGTGTTCAAACAGGGTTGCTTCATGCGCCGCTCGATCTCGAGGCCCATTTGTCGTTCGGCCTCGGTGCGTCCGCCACACAGCACGACCTTGAGCCCGAGCGTGCGCGCTGCATAGTCGCCCACCTGCGCGTAGTGCTCGGCACGCCAATTGCGCAATGGATGGCTTGAACAGGGGCTGATGATCATCGCCTGCTCGCCGTCCTCGATGACTTTGCGTGCATATGCATGGGCTGATTCCGGAATGGGAATGTCCCAGCGCAGGAGCTTGTCTCGAACCTGGAATGCCTCGGCGAAGCCAAACAACGAATCCATGACGTGTTGACGCTCGGCCGGGCGTATTTGATGCGTGGTGAAGAGCCACTGCAGCTCACGGGCTCGCTGGCGATCGAAGCCGAGTTTGACCGGCGCCCGCACTGCAGTCGAGAGCACGCTCGCTCGAAAGGCGAGCTGCATGTGCATGAGGACGTCGAACTGCCGATTCTTCAGTCTCTGACGCAGACTGCGGTAAGAGTCGATCGTTTTCGATTTGTCGACGACGACGAACTCGATGTCCGGGATGTGGCCGAGCAGCTTTGCCTCAACGCGGCCGATGATCCAGGTGAAGACCGTATCCGGCCACGCGCGTTGTAAGGTGCGGACGACGGGCAGCACGTGGCACGTATCACCGATCGCAGACAGGCGCAGGATGCAGACGCTGCGGGGAACGAAGTCGAGGGTTCGAGGCATGGAATCGATTGGCGGTGCCGTGTCGCACCAGGCGCAGTCCGACGAGCTCAGTCGCGAGGAAAACGCTGCTGAGGCCAGTTCCTTTTCTCTATGCGTACACCGACATGAGTCATAATCTCGGCAACGTGCCGAAGCCCGCCAATTGTATGGGAATGAGCATCGAGGTGCTTCTCGTCGTCGTCAGCGCCTGCGGCGCTGAATTCAAGGTCTCGTTGTCATGCAGCTGATCGAGGCACGCTCCACACCCGTTCCAGATGGCTGCATCCTATACGACGCCGCGTATGTCCGTCATGGACTTTCGGAGCTGTTCGCGATCGACGAGTGGGCTGCTCGTGGCGCGCTCGAGCATATTCCCGGCGGAAGAGGGTCGGTGGCTGTCATTCGACACCAAGGCGAGCGATGGATTTTGCGGCACTACCGTCGCGGGGGGCTCGCGGCCAAGGTGGCAACAGACCGGTACCTATGGATGGGTGCTGAACGCACGCGTTCTTTCGCCGAATGGCGGCTGCTAGCGATGCTATATGCGCGAGGGTTGCCGGTGCCTCGACCCGTGGCCGCACGTTACTTGAGACGGGGTATGAGTTACACCGCGGACCTCATCACGGTCATGGTGGAACACACCGCGACTTTGGCGCAGGCGCTCCGTGCGGGGCGCGTCGAAGCCGATGTGTGGCGCCAGATCGGCGCCACGATCGCGAGGTTCCACGCGCATGGGGTGTATCACGCCGATCTCAATGCTCACAACGTGTTGCTGGCGACGCACGAGGCGCCGTCCTCCGTGCCTCGTATCTACCTGATCGATTTCGATCGAGGGCGTATCCGATCGCGCGGCGGATGGGAACGGCGGGTGCTCGAGCGCCTGCATCGCTCGCTCGAGAAGGTCACGGCCGCAACTGGAGCCACGCTCGATGATGCTCAGTGGCGCGCGCTCCTGCACGGCTACGAGCAAGCACGGTGAAGGTGAGCTCGGGGCGTGGGGCTCGCGGCGCTGGCTCCAGCCTCCAGCCCCAACCCTCAGCGTCTGTAGTAATCCGGATAGTCCGCGCTCAATCCTTTGAAGCGGCGGTGTATCCAGAGATACTGATCGGGCACCTTACGCACGTGCTCTTCAATGAGCGCGTTGAAGGTTCGTGCGTCCTCGTAGGGACTGTCGCTCGGGAAGTTCTGAAGCATCGGCTGTATCACCAAGCGATAGCCTCGTCCTCCGGGCAAGCGTTCAGGGAAGTACGGCAGCACTGCGGCACCGGTCATGCGCGCGATCCTCGACGTCGCGGTGTTCGTTGCTGCCGGGATGCCAAAGAACGGCACCATCTCCGCACCCTTCTTGCGGTAGCTCTGATCCGGGGCATACCACACCGCTTCGTTCGCCTTCAACGCCGCAATCAGCGTGCGTACGTCGTCGCGCGGAATCGCTCGCTTGGCTTTGCGGCCCCGATTGCGCGCAAGGAAGCGCTCGAGCACGGGGTTATTGGTAGGGCGGTACATGATGTTGGTCTCGATACGTGCGCAGAGCGCGCGCCCGCCCATCTCGAGCGTTGTGAAGTGAGCGCTGAGCAGGATCACCCCGCGCCCGCGCTCGAGCGCAGCAGTCAGATGCTCCATGCCTTCAACATGAGTCAGCTTGAGAATGCGTGCGTCGGAGCTCCACCATGCGATCGCGGTTTCAAACAGGCCGATTCCAACGCTCTGGAAGTGCGCACGCAGGATGCGCTCGCGTTCCTCGCGTGACAGCTCGGGCAAGCACAGCTCGAGATTTCGCCGCGCAATGTGCACGAACTCGAGCGGCAGCCGGACGAGAACGGCGCCGATGGCGCGACCGAGCCAAAGCAGAAACGGGTATGGCAGCGGTTCGAGGACGCGCAGTGCCCCGAGCGCGAGCCAAGTCGGCCAGTAGCGCGGATGAAGCAATTGACGGAACGAGTTTTGACGTTTGTCGTTGGTCGACAAGAACAGCAACTCCTGTTTTTCTGGGTTGGCCCGCAGGTTGACAGTCTACCGGTTGGATCTGGGTCGCCGCTGCGAGATATGGCCCCTCGTTTGCGCGGATCCACCCCGGACCGTCAGCCGCCGTTCGTCGCGTACGGATCGTAGCCTGGGCGCTTGAAACGCTTGTAAGCCCACAGGTACTGAGCCGGGCAGCGCCTGACATGAGCTTCGATCATTTCGTGGAACCGCCTCGTGTCTGCAACCGGATCGTCGCTCGGGAAGTTTTCGAGCGGGGGATAAATCCGCACGATGTAACCGCTGTTGTCTGCGCGCCGCTCGGGGAAATATGGCAGCACGGGCGCACGCGAGATCTTCGCCAAGCGCGAGGTCGCGACGTTCGAGGCTGCAGGTTGGCCGAAGAAGGGCACGATGGCACTGCTCTTTTGTGTGAAGCGCTGGTCCGGCGCGTACCAGACCGGCACGTTGTTCTTCAAGTTTTGCAGCAGGTCGCGCACTTGATCGCTCGGAATCGCCTGGACCGTGTGCCGCGCACGCCCTCGTCGCGAGAGCTCCGCGATGAGCGGATTGCTCGGGGTGAGATAGGTGATGCTGGTCGGCCCCAGCAATGTGAGCGCGCGTGCACCCATCTCGAGCGTCGTGAAGTGCGCAGTCAGCAGCAACGCCCCCCGGCCTAGCTCGAGCGCACGATGCAGGTGCTCGACGCCCTCGAACTGGATGAGCCGACGCAAGCGTTTGTCAGTTGCCCACCAGACGAGGCCGGTTTCGAAGATGGCGCAGCCAAGCGCCTCGAAGTGGGCCCGCACCAGCTCGGCTTGCTGACGCTCGGACAGCTCGGGCAAGCACAGCCTCACGTTGACGCGCGCGATGTGACGATCGCGCCGGCTGAACGCATGTGCGAGCCTGCCGAGCGCACGCCCGACCGCCATCTGCGCTCTGAACGGCAGCAGGTTGATGATTCGGACGAAACCAAGCGCAATCCACAGGCCCCAATAGCGAGGCCCCAAGAAGCGATACAGCGCTACTCGCACGGGAGGGCGCGTACGATTGCTGGTCGACGCTGAGGAAAGGCCAGACATGCTGCTCGAACTCTAAGATTGCGCTCGTGCCGTCGAGTACCATGCCGGTACGTCGCAAGTCGAAAAGCCAAATACTAACGTTTCCTCATCCATGCGGCTTCTCTACACCGTTCTCGTCTATCTGCTGGCTCCCGTCGCCTTGTTGGCGACGATGTGGCGCTCACGTCGCGGGCACGGGGTGCACGAGCGGTGGCAAGAGCGTTTCGGATTCACTCGGGCACGGTTCGAGCAGGCGCCGATCTGGGTGCATGCAGTATCGGTGGGAGAGGTGCAGGCGAGCGCAGTGCTCGTGCGCGCCTTGCAGCGCCGTTATCCCGAGCGGCCTATTCTTGTCACGACCGGCACGTCCACGGGTGCCGGGCGCGTCGCGGCGCTGTTCGGTGACTCTGTCGCACATGCCTATCTTCCTTACGATTTGCCAGGGGCTGCACGTCGTTTCCTCGATCGTGTGCACCCGCTCATGGGCATCATCATGGAAACGGAGATCTGGCCGAACTTGTACCGCGAGTGCGGCCGACGAGCGATTCCCATCGTGCTCGCGAGCGCCCGCCTGTCAGAGAAATCGGTGCGGCGCTACGGACTCTTGCGAAGTGTCACCCGCGCCGCGCTCGAGCGCGTGCGTGTGGCGGCGCAATCCCCGACGGATGCAGAGCGATTCCGCGCGATCGGTGCCGTGCACGTGGAGGTCGTGGGCAATCTCAAGTTCGACATCGAGGTGCCGCCGGACACCGTGAATGCCGGACGGTCGTGGCGCGCCGAATGGCTCGCTGAGCGTCCGGTCTGGATCGCGGCGAGCACGCACGAGGGCGAAGAAAGCGCTGCGCTCGCAGCGCATCGCATCGTCTGCGAGCGCTTCCCGAACGCGTTGCTCGTGCTCGTGCCAAGGCATCCGCAACGCTTCACGGCAGTTGCCGACTCGCTGCGTGAGCGGAGAGTTCGTTTCGCGACCCGTTCGCGCCAGGAGCCCGTCGGGCCAGATACGCAGGTAGTGCTCGTCGACACCCTGGGTGAGCTGCTCATGTTCTACGCGGCGGCCGATGTCGCGTTCGTAGGCGGCAGCCTCGTGCCGATCGGCGGCCATACGCTGCTCGAGCCTGCCGCCGTCGAATGCCCGATCATCGTCGGTCCCTACAATTTCAATGCGCCGGATATCGCACGACTGTTCCTCGACAATGCCGCTGCGATTGAGGTGGCCGATGCGACGGCGCTCGGCGAAGCCGTCACTCGTCTATTGCTCGATGACGAGGCTCGCGTGGCGATGTGCGCGCGAGCACGAGCCATTCTCGAAGGCAACCGCGGCACGCTCAAGCGACTGCTCGAGATCGTCCAGGAAGCCGTGGGCTGAGCTCGTTCCCAGAGGTACTCGACGGCAGATGCGTTCCGTTCTCTATTCTTTGAGGAACTTGTTGATCTCGGCCAAGTCGTCCACGCTCAGGGTGCCCGCCGCGAGCTGCAGCTGCAGTACGTTCAGAATGTAGTCGTAACGGCTGCGCGCGTAATTGGTCTGCGCTTCGAACAACTGTCGGCGCGCATCGAGCACGTCGACGGTCGTTCGCGTGCCGACTTCAAAACCTGCTTCCGTCGCCTGGAGCGCGGTGCGGCTCGATTCAAGCGCTTGACGGAGCGCGCGCACGCGCGAGATTTCGCTCAAGACGCCGAGATAGGCATCACGGGTCGCGCGCTCGACTTCGCGGGCCGTGCGCTCAAGGCGCTCGCGGGCGGCGCGGTGCAAGTACACTCGCTGGCGTACCCGCGAAGCAGTCGCCCCTCCCGAATAGATCGGAAAGGTGACCTGTACGCCGATCGAGTCGACGGTTTGGCTCTGGTCCGCTGGGCTGAACGCTCTCTCGCCACCTCTGCGGCTGATCTGATCGCCCCGATCTTCGAGATCCGAGCGGACCGCGACCAGATCGATAGAGGGTAGGTGCCCTGCGCGCGCGACACGGACGTCCTGCTTGGCGATGTCGGTGGCGAGCCGTGCGGAGATGAGACGGAGGTTCTGTTCGAGCGCCCGGGATACCCATTCGCTCTCGTCCTCGGGGTCGGGTGCGATGAGCGGAATGTCGTCGATGGGTGCTGCGAGCGTCTCGAAGGGCTCACCGGTGAGCTCGCGCAAGAGCTCTTGTGCGGTGGCCAGAGCGCGCTTGGCCTCGATGAGATTCGCGACCGCTTGGTCGTGCGCGGCCCGTGCTTCCTGGACATCCGTGATCGCCACCAAGCCGACCTCGAAGCGTCTCTCGGCTTGCTCGAGCTGGCGCGCGAAGGCATCCACTGCGGCTTGCGCCGCCTCGACGGTGTCCTGCGCTGCCAGGACATTGAAGTACCGTTGCGCGGTACGTTGGATGAGCTCCTGGTGCGCAGCTTGGTAGTCGGCCTCGGCTTGTGCTACTTCGGCATCGGCACGCTTGAGCGCGGCCCACTGATCCCAGCGAAAGAGTGTTTGGCGCAACTGCAGCTGATATCGCCAGCCCTTTGTGTCGGCATCCGTTGTGATATCGACCGGCACGATCTCACTGGTCGGATCGCGGGGGTCGGTTTGCTGGAGGACAGTGCGCGAAAAAGCCTGATCCTCCTTGCTGTACGAGCCGCTCACGCTCACTTGGGGCAACAGGGCGGCCAACGCTTGCGGTTTTGCTTCGCGGCTGGCGAGGCGATTCGCATCGGCTTCGCGAATGATCGGATCGTTCTGTAATGCTCTCTGATAGACCTCGAGGAGGTTGGCCCCGAAGACCGCCTGCGTCGCAAGCGTCAACCCGCACGCCACGACGATGTGCGCTCGTACATTCATCTTGTTCTTCCCACATGCGCCGAGACGGCGCGACCCAAAGTCAACGAAGACCGTTCAACTACACAGTCGCCCTGCGTCGTGTTGCAAGTCCCCTTCAGCAGACCGCCTCGCCAGTCACGGGACGGCTCGATCGCACGCACATGACAGAGGTTGTCGTCCGGATTCGAGCGAACGACACCGCAATGTTCGGTCGCCTCAATAAGTCGGAATGGTTGCGTCGACTTCCCGCGACCAGGCGAGAATGCCGCCCGCGAGGTTCACCGCTCGAAACCCGTTCTGCTGCAAGAATTTCGCGACTTCGAGACTGCGCCGTCCGGAACGGCACAACACGACGGTCTCTTTGCTCCGGTCGAGCTCGTGTGCGCGTGCCGCGATTTCCCCCATGGGAATGTGTACCGCACCCGGCACACTGGCGATGGCGAGCTCCCACTGTTCTCGAACGTCAAGCAACGTGAGGTCTTCGCCGCGATTGCGGCGGGCCACGAACTCAGCAGGGGTGATCTCAGGGACGGACATGGCGGTTCCAATGCCGGCGGTTCGACATGGGGATGAAGCATAACGTAAGGATCGCATCCGCGCTCATCCCATCCCCCAATCTTGTCACTTCCCTACACGCCGGAGGGCGGGTGGAGGGCAGCGTCCGTCAGAAGACGAATTTCGGCGGCTGCGGAGCGTTGATCAGCGGGTCGATCGCCGTCTCGAACAGGCTCTCGCGTTGCCATTCGCGCTCTCCCGTTCGCGTCACCTTCCATGCTTCCATGACCGGCATCTGTCCCACGACGACGAAGAGGCGTCCGCCGACGCGCAGAGCGCGTTGAAAGCGTTCGTCGTAGAGTGGCAGCGACCCTGTGACTGCAATGACATCGTATGCGCCTTCCTCATCGAGCTGCATGCCGTCCGCTTGCTCGACGGCGACGGTGTTCACTGCAGCCGCATAGAGGTTTGCACGCGCGAGCTCGACGAGCTCCGGGAAGATCTCCAGCGCTCGGACGCGGCTGGTCAGCTTGCCGAGACAAGCAGCGAGATAACCCGTGCCTGCACCGACCAGCAGGGCAACATCGTCGGAGCGCGTCTCGAGCGCCTGCAGGATGCGACCATGGGTGATCGGCGGGAGCATCGTTTGCCCGCATGGAATCGGAATTTCCGCATCGGCATAGGCGACCAGCCTATAGGCCTCCGGCACGAACAGCTCCCGAGGGATGGTCCGCATCACGGCGAGCACGCGTTCGTCCACAACTTCCACGGCGCGAACTTGCTGATGCAGCATCTGTTCGCGGATCACGTCTGTGTTCAGCATGCGGAATGCGTTCCTCTTGCGAGTAAGTGGTAGCGAACCGGCACGCCGCATCGTCGCTCAGGGCCACTGTCGGCTTGATTGACACATGTTGGTGGGTGTTGGAAACCCTCCGACGAGGCCGTTCCCAAGCGACGAGCGAGACCCCAGCTCGCTATCGACGCTGCGTCTTGAAATCATGCAGGCAGGAGTGTGCCGGCACGGCGGCGAAGGGTACGAGCTTTGGAAACGACGGACAAGCGTGCGCTGGGAGCACCTTTCGGTGGCTGCCCTGTGCCTTGGTTTCCCTGAAAACGCTTTCAGACGCCTTCCCCGCTTGTTCTGCTTACGATTATGGTCAATCCCTGCGGCAGAAGCGCGCGCGTTCTATATGCTGTCCGGGAAGAATCAGGCCTGCGAATGAACTCGCCCAGGTACCTGTGCCGCAGCCAGGCCGCTGCAGCGAGGTTCGCGAGCTCGCGCTGACAGTAACGCCAGCGCCTTTGGGAACATTGAAGGACACGCGGCGGGCTCATGAACGCCCTTGAAGGCACCCCAACCATTGCTCTGGTGATCATCGTACTCGTGCTGCTCGTGCTGCTCGGGGGCGTCGCTTGGCGTGCGCGCCGTGCTGGGGCGCTTGCGCAGGCAGCCGAGCAGCTGGACGAGATCGTGCGCAGCGGACGTTACGCTGAGCGGGTCAAGACGACCGCAGTCGTCGCCGAGCCTTTTGTGGAAAGCGCCAATCGCTTGCTTGAGCAGATCGCGATGAAGGATCTCGTGATCAGCGAGCGCGAGCGCTCCATCGTCGGCGTCCTCGGTGCCCTCAACGAGGCTGTGGCCGTCTACCGCGATGCCATCGTGTTCGCGAACGCTCGATTTACCGCTCTGATCGGGGCCGCGGAGCCACAGGACCTCATCGGCAAGCCGTTGTCGCAGCTGGTGCACCCTGACTACAGCGAGCTGCTGGAGATTCAGCTGCAGCGCTGGCTGAGCGGCGCACCGGCGCTAGATCGGCTCGAGCTCGAGCTCCTGCCGAGCGGTGAGCGACTCACAAGAGTCGAGTTATCCGCGGTGCGAATCAATTATCAAGGCGGCCCTGCGCTGCTGCTCACGCTGCTCGAGATGGCACCAGCGCTGACTCCCGCGACGCCGACGTCTCGTCGTCGCTCGACGGCATGGGAAACCCTCGACTCGCTGAGTGAAGGCATCATTACGACCGACGTGAGCGGACGCATCGACTACATCAATCAAGCGGCCGAGCAGCTCACCGGCGTGCCGGCGATGGACGCAATCGGCCAGACCCTCACGGAGATCATCACCTTGGTCGACGAAAGCGACCGGCGCTCGCTCGGCGATCCCGTGCGCCACTGCCTGACGACGCAAGCACGCGTTACCGTTGGCCGTCGCGGTTTGATGATCTCGCACGACGGTCAGAACGAGCGTTCCGTGGAGCTGACGGTCACACCGCTCAAGACCCAGAAGGGGGACCTGATGGGCACGGTAATCGTCATCCGCGATGTCAGTGAGCTGCGTGGCCTGACGCGGCAAATGTCCTACCAGGCCAGCCACGACGCGCTCACTGGGCTCGTCAATCGGCGCGAATTCGAGCGCCGCCTCGAGGAATGTCTCGACAGCGCACATGCCAATGCGGCTCGGCACGTTCTGTGCTACCTCGACCTCGACCGCTTCAAGGCTGTCAACGACAGCTGTGGCCACATGGCGGGCGACAACATGCTGCGCGAGGTCGCAGCGCTGATCAAAGAAACCGTGCGCGATTCCGACACGGTTGGTCGCCTGGGCGGCGACGAGTTCGGGATGCTGCTCGTCGGCTGCCCGCTCGAGAAGGCGCGGCAGATTGCGGATGACGTCGTCCGCAAGATCAACGAGTACCGCTTTGTCTGGAAGGACAAGATTTTCAACATCGGCGTGAGCGTGGGGCTCGTCGAGATCTCGCGCGAGAGCGGTGCGCCAGAGGAGCTCTTGAGCGCGGCCGATTCTGCGTGTTATGTCGCGAAGAAGCGCGGCAACCACGTCCATGTGTACTCGGCGCGTGATGAAGCGGTTGCGCGTCATCGTGGCGAGATCCAATGGCTGCAGCGGTTGCAAGCTGCGCTGAAGGACAACCGCTTCGAGCTCATGGCCCAGCCGATCATCGCAACGGGTGCAATGCGGAATGGGCCGGCGCTGGAGGTACTGTTGCGCCTGCAGGACGAGACAGTGCCAGGCGGGATATCGCCGGCGGAGTTCTTGCGAGCCGCCGAGCGCTATCGATTGATGTCCGACGTGGATCGTTGGGTCGTGCAGACTGCGGTCACCGCTCTCGGACGCGGCAGCATCCGGTTACCCGCGCAACGCAGCCTTGCGATCAACCTGTCCGGACAGACGTTGGGCGATCCGCAATTCCTCGAGTTCGTCGTCGATGTGCTGGATCGCACTGGCGTCGCCCCCGAGCAGCTGTGCTTCGAGGTCACCGAAAACTCGGTGATCACGAACATCGAGCATGCGCAGCGCTTCATCGAGGTGTTGCACAGCATGGGATGTCAGTTCGCACTCGATGACTTCGGGCGCGGGCTTTCGTCGTTCGGGAATCTAAAAAATCTTTCGCTCGACTACCTGAAAATCGACGGCTCGTTCATCCGCAATCTCGCGGTCGATCCGGTCAACCAAGCAATGGTCGCCGCGATGATCAAGTTGGCCCGTACGCTCAACTTCCAGGTGGTTGCAGAACAAGTCGAAGACAGCGGCTCGCTCGATGCGGCGAAGAGGATGGGCGTCGACTTCGTGCAAGGCTATCACCTCGGACGGCCGCAGCCGCTTGCACGGGTCGTGGCGAGGATCGCATAGAGGCTCGGGCTTGCGGCGCGGGGCTCGGGTGGATGATTCGTTGGCGTTCCGCGGCGGTATGTGGAGCACTGCGCCGCGTCTTACGGTCCCAGGCTTGGTGATTTCCTTCGGCGCGACGCGTCTTGCGTAGTATTTTCCTGACCGAGCCCCAAGCCCTGCGCCCTACAGCAACGGCACCAACAGCAACGCCACGATATTGATGATCTTGATCAAAGGATTGATCGCGGGACCGGCGGTGTCCTTGTAAGGATCGCCGACCGTGTCGCCCGTGACGGCTGCTTTGTGGGTTTCCGAGCCTTTGCCGCCGTAATTGCCTTCCTCAACGTATTTCTTGGCGTTGTCCCATGCGCCACCGCCAGTGCACATCGAGATGGCGACGAACAGGCCAGTGACAATCGTGCCGATCAAGAGCCCGCCGAGAGCGCGGATGCCGGCACCTTCGCCCATCAGATAGTTGAGGCCGAATGCCACTGCCACGGGAACGAGGACCGGCAACAGGGAGGGAATCACCATCTCTTTGATGGCGGCACGTGTGAGCAGATCGACCGCCCGCGAATAATCCGGCTTCGCCGTGCCTTCCATGATGCCCTTGATCTCTCGGAATTGGCGACGCACCTCGATGACGACCGCCCCGGCGGCGCGGCCGACGGCTTCCATTGCCAGGGCTCCGAACAGATAGGGGACGAGACCGCCGATGAACAAGCCGATGATCACTGCGGGATCGGATAGTGAAAACTGTGCCATCGCGCGACCGGTTTCCGCGAGGCGTGCTTCGAGGTTGCTGGTGTAATCGGCAAACAGCACCAGCGCAGCGAGCCCCGCTGAGCCGATCGCGTAACCCTTCGTGACTGCCTTGGTGGTGTTCCCAACGGCGTCGAGCGCATCGGTGATCGTGCGCACTTCCTGCGGCAGCCCTGACATCTGCGCGATGCCGCCGCCGTTATCGGTGATCGGGCCATAGGCGTCGAGCGCTACGATCATGCCCGTCATCGACAGCATCGCCGTGGCGGCGATGGCGACGCCATAGAGTTCTGCGAGCTCGTAGGAACCCCAGATCGCCGCGCACACCGCGAGCACCGGCCACGCCGTGGAGCGCATGGAGACTGCCAACCCGGCGATCACGTTCGTCGCATGGCCGGTCTGTGATGCTTCTGCCACTCGGCGCACGGGCTTGAATTCAGTCGCCGTGTAATATTCCGTGATCCAGATGAGAGCAGCGGTCAACGCAAGGCCGATGACCGCGCAACCGAATAAGGCAGCAGCGTTCTCGCCCATCAGCGCGTCGGAGACGAACCAGAAAGCGATCAACGCCAATACCCCGGATACCGCTGTGCCTCGGTAGAGTGCGCTCATGATCTTGCCGCCAGTGGTGGCGCGCACGAAGAATGTGCCGATGATCGAGGCAATGATCGAAACCGCGCCCAGCGCAAGTGGATAGAGCACATAGGCCATGTCGAGCGCTCCGTCGGCCGTGCGAAACAGCAGACCGCCCAACACCATCGTGGCAACGACGGTCACGGCGTACGTTTCGAACAAGTCGGCCGCCATGCCGGCGCAGTCGCCGACGTTGTCGCCGACGTTGTCGGCGATGACAGCCGGATTACGTGGATCGTCTTCCGGAATGCCTGCTTCCACCTTGCCGACGAGGTCTGCGCCGACGTCGGCGCCCTTCGTGAAGATGCCGCCACCCAACCGCGCGAAGATGGAAATCAGGGATCCGCCGAACGCCAACCCGACGAGGGCATGCAACGCATCGGCATCTGCGCCAAGTGCTGCGAAGTAGCCAGCGACGCCGAGAAGGCCCAAGCCGACCACGAGCATCCCGGTGATGGCGCCTCCGCGAAATGCGACTGTCAACGCTTCATTGAGTCCGACGCTTGCGGCCTGGGCAGTTCTTACATTGGCGCGCACGGAGACGTTCATACCAATGAAACCGGCCGCACCGGAAAGAATCGCGCCGATCGCGAATCCACCTGCCGTCGCCCAATCCAGGCCGATGCCCAGCACGAGGAAGAGCACGACCCCGACGATTCCGATCGTGGTGTATTGACGATTGAGATACGCCTTCGCACCCGCCTGAATCGCCGCGGCGATCTCTTGCATCAGTGCGTTGCCGGGCGATTGCCTGTTGATCCAGCCTACGGAGAATGCGCCGTACAAAACCGCGAGAATACCAGCAGCGATTGCAAACCAGAGCGCCGCATCAGTAGACATCAGCTTCATCCTCTCGAGGCTGGTCGTGTTGTATGCAAACGGAGTCGATTGCGGCTAGATCGGGCGCGCTTCCGCGCGCCCCGACCGATAGACAATCCCCCTTGAGAACGCTGGGACTATAGCACAAAGGGTTCTTTCAACTTCTTTCTCACCGGGACGTTCTTGAGCGTGACGTACTGCGGCAAACCATCCTTGTAAGGAGGATAGTCTTCGCCGCGAATCAGCGGGCTCAGGTACCTGCGGGCCTTGGCAGTGATGTGGAAGCCGTCCGCGGTGATGAAATCGCGCGGCAGCATTTTCTCCTTGTTCGCGACGTCCTCGAGCTTCGCGATGCCAATCTTCCATTTGTATGGGTTGTCCTTGACGCGGACGATCGTCGGCATGACCGAGTTGTATCCCTTGAGGGCGAGCTCCACTGCGGCCTTGCCAACGGCATAGGCTTGCTCGACGTCGACCTTCGAGGCGATATGGCGCGCTGCACGCTGCAAGTAATCAGCCACCGCCCAGTGATACTTGTAGTTCAGTCGCGACTTGACGATCTGCGCGATCACCGGTGCGACACCGCCGAGCTGTGCGTGGCCGAAGGCATCGCGCAGGCCGGCATCGGACAGGAACTTGCCTTCTGCGTTCTTCACGCCCTCGGAGACCACGATCGTGCAATAACCATATTTCTCGACACATTGTTTCACGCGCGCACAGAACTTCTCTTCGTCGAACGTGATCTCCGGGAACAGGATGATGTGCGGGCTCTCGCCGGCCTTCGTTGCCGCAAGGCCGCTGGCGGCGGCGATCCATCCAGCGTGACGACCCATGACCTCGAGGATGAATACCTTGGTGGACGTCTTGGCCATCGAGGCGACGTCCAAGCCGGCTTCGCGGATAGACACAGCGACGTATTTCGCAACTGATCCAAACCCTGGACAGCAATCCGTGATCGGCAAGTCGTTGTCTACCGTCTTCGGTACGTGTATCGCCTGGATGGGATAACCCATCTTCTCTGCAAGCATCGAGACCTTCAGGCAGGTGTCGGCGGAATCGCCGCCGCCGTTGTAGAAGAAATAGCCGATATTGTGCGCCTTGAAGACTTGGATCAGCCGCTCGTATTCCCGCGGATCGTCTTCAAACTTCTTCAGTTTGTACCGAGCCGAGCCGAAGGCACCCGCAGGCGTATATCGCAATGCGCGGATGGCAGCCGCAGATTCTTTGTCCGTGTCGATGAGGTCCTCTTGCAGCGCGCCGACGATACCATTGCGCCCGGCGTAGACTTTCCCGATCTTGCGCTTGTTCTTGCGGCACGTCTCGATCACACCGCACGCTGAAGCATTGATGACGGCGGTCACGCCGCCGGATTGGGCGTAAAAAGCGTTGCGGATGGGGGCTTTGGCCATGATGCAGAGTCCTCTTCTAGTCTTAGTTGAACGAGGTGCCGAAGAATACCGGCAGATTGGGTGAACTGGCGACTGTAGAGCGCCGGCGACCGCGCCATTTGCTGGTAAGGTCGCCGCCAGGCGAGCGTCAGCCAGGTAGATGTAATTTGTTATCTTGAGTGAGCATTTTTGTTGGGCCCAGCCATCCAATCCCGACGACCTAGTACCCAGGCGCGCATCTTTTCTGTAGGGTAGCGCCCCCAAAAACCGGGGTTTCGGGTTCGCCGGCGCACAACTAAAGAGTCGGGCGCAACTTTGCCCGGCGGGATTCTGGCTCACCCGGTTGCACAAGCAGATTTTTCGCGAGGGTCTTAGACGATGCGTATTGTGTTGCTGGGAGCGCCAGGCTCGGGCAAAGGCACTCAGTCTCAGAAACTGCAGGCCAAGTACGGTGTGCCTCAGATTTCCTCCGGCGACCTGTTGCGGGATGCCGTGGCGCGAGGCACGGAGCTCGGTCTCAAAGCGAAGGCGGCGATGGATGCGGGCCAGCTCGTATCCGACGAGATCGTGCTAGGACTGATTCGCGACCGGTTGAGTCGCTCCGATGCTGCCAACGGGTTCATTCTCGATGGTTTCCCGCGCAATATCGAGCAGGCGCGCGCGCTCGAAAACTTACTGCGCGAGATCGGCCAACCCCTCGACGCAGTGTTGTTACTCGATGTTCGACGCGAGACGCTCGTGAAGCGCCTCGCGGGGCGCCGTGTGTGCCCGAAATGCGGCACGGTGTACAACGTGCACTCCATGCCCGCCGGCACGACGACATGTGCCAAGGACGGGACACAGCTGGAGCAACGCCCCGACGATAAAGAAGACGTCATTGCCAAGCGGCTGGAGGTCTATGCCGAGCAGACTCAGCCGCTCGTTGAGCATTATTCCCGGCTTGGCCTGCTTCGTGTCGTGGCTGGCGAGGGCGAGCTTGATGAAGTCTTCGAGCGCATGGAAGCCGCTGCTTTGGCCAAGCCCGTGCCCGAAGGAGCGATAACCGTCAGGCGTGCGCGCACAGGAAGCAAAGGCGCCTCCACGAAACGGGCTCGTGCCACTGCGAAGAAGGCCGTCAGGCAGACGGTCGGCAAGGCCGTAGCCAAGAAGAAGACGGCAGCGAAGAAGACAGCAGGGAAGAAGACGTCAGGGAAGAAGACGATCGCCAAGAAGAAGGCTGTAGGGGCGCAAAAGACACGCAAGAAGTCAGCGCCGAAAAAAGCCGTGAAGACCAAAAAGAGTCCCGCAGGTCACGCCAAGCGGGCCGCTGCCGCGAAACGCACGGCCGCGCGACGCGCCTCCTCACGCTCGCGCGTCGCACCCGCTCGCAGGTCTGCGGGCGTCGCTCGTAGCAAGGCCAAGACGGCCAAATCGAGTACCAAGGCGCGCACGAAGCAGGCCCGCGCCAAGAAGTGAACGCTAACGGCTGTGCCGTTCCTGCTGGGCGGCATCTGCGGTGAGGATGGCCAGCAGGCGTTCGCCGATCGCTTCGCGTCGCCAACCTTGCAGCAGGCGAGCACAGTCGCCGGAGAAGACGAGTCGCTCGACATCGCGGCGTGTTGCGAGGAGCTCGGGGCTGACTGCCAGTGCCTGCGCGCGCTCGCGCACGACGCTCATGAGCCTCGTGACCAGCGCGAGCTGGTCGGGCTCGGGGGCTCGAGGTCGCGGAACGCCGCTTTCGGCTGCTCGTGCTTGCTCGCCGCGCGCCACAAGCTCGAGCAGCTCTGCGCCCCGTTTGCGAATGAGCCCTTCAGGCAGGCTGCGCAGCCTGCTGAGCGCAGCCAGGGTCCTCGGCATGCGCTCGCTGATCTCGCGTAGTGCCTCGTCGGAAAGAATCCAGCCCCGCGGCTTGTCATGCTTGATTGCGAGGCGCTCGCGCCATTCCGCGAGCAGCTTGGCGGTGGCGCGTTGCTCGGGCCGCAGACGATCGAGACCTCGCAAACGTTTCCATGCCTGCTCCGGCTCGGGCCCGTGCAGCTCGGCGCGTTCGAACTCGAGCGCCTCTTGTTCCAACCACGCGAGCTTGCCAGTGCGCTCGAGCGCCGCGTGCAAGTCGAGATAGAGCGGCACGAGATAGCGTACATCATCGGCGGCGTACTCGAGCTGCTCCGCGCTCAACGGGCGCCGATGCCAATCAGTGCGTGTGTGCCCCTTGGGCAGGGTTGTGGCCAAACGGGCCGACACCAATGCTGCGTAGCCGATCTGAGCTGATTGTCCCAGCAGCGCGGCAGCGAGCTGCGTATCGAAAATCGGCCCCATCGGAATGGCGTGCGGCGCATGCACCGCGAGCACTTCGAGGTCCTGTCGTGCGGCGTGAAGGACCTTCACGCGCCGTCGCTCGGCCAAGAATGTCCACAGCGGCTCGAGATTTACGCTTGCCAGCGGATCGACGAGCGCGCAGTAATCGATCGAAGCGAGCTGCACGAGGCACAACTTGGGATAGTAGCTGCTCTCGCGCATGAACTCGGTGTCAATCGCGACGAATGTGCTTTGCGCGAGTTCCTGCAACGCACTCGCAAGGCCCGCGTCGGTGTCGACGAACACGGTCGTCTGAGCGCTCATGAGCGCTCCACGGATACGATGAAGTAAGCTCCGGCGCCCCAGGTGGTGGCGCCGAACGCGGATAGAATCGTGTAGGATGCTTTGATGACCACGTGCGCATTATAGGCTGCCGTGCAGCCGCTCAGGCTGTGCCGGTTCATGCGATCCGTCGCTTGCCTCGATGACCTGCGGTACCACTTACACTCGAACGCACTTCGATACATCACATGCACGTTCACATCCTGGGCATCTGCGGCACGTTCATGGGCGGGATTGCTGCGCTCGCACGCGCAGCAGGACACCGCGTGACGGGGGCCGACCAGAACGTCTATCCGCCGATGTCCGATCAGCTTGCCGCCCTCGGTATCGACCTCATCGAAGGTTACGACGCCGAGCAGCTGTCGCTTCGCCCCGACATTGTTGTCGTTGGCAATGTGATGAGCCGTGGCAACCCGCTCATCGAGGCGCTGCTCGAAAGCCATATCCCGTACACGTCCGGTCCTGAGTGGCTTGCGCGTCATGTGCTCGCCGGTCGCTGGGTGCTGGCTGTTGCGGGCACGCATGGCAAGACCACGACCTCGAGCATCCTCGCCTGGATCTTGGAGCACGCAGGCCTCGCGCCGGGCTTCCTGATCGGAGGCGTGCCGAGCAATTTCTCGTCGACTGCACGACTCGGCGATGGCAAGCACTTCGTGGTCGAAGCGGACGAATACGATACGGCCTTCTTCGACAAGCGTGCGAAGTTCGTGCATTACCGGCCGCGTACTGTCGTGCTCAACAACCTTGAGCACGATCATGCAGACATCTATCCCGACGTGGCCGCGATTCAGTGGCAGTTTCATCAGCTCCTGCGTATGGTGCCGAGGAACGGGCTCGTCGTCGCCAATGCGGGCGATGCGCATGTGACGAGAGTGCTCGAGATGGGTTGCTGGACGCCCGTGGAGCAGTTCTCCGCCGTTGCGCACGGCGATGACGTGTGGCACATCTCGTCCGGTGAGCAGGGCGACTACTCCAAGTTCGCCATCATGAAGGGGGATCGTCAGGTCGCCGATGTCGAGTGGCCCCTGGTCGGCAGGCACAACGCGCTCAACGCGCTCGCGGCCTTGCTCGCGGCGCGACACGCGGGCGTACCGATCGAAACGGGGGTGGCGGCCCTCAAAGCGTTCGCTGGCGTGCGCCGACGGCTCGAGAAGTGCGGCGTGGTCGGCGGCGTGACCGTTTACGACGATTTTGCGCATCATCCCACGGCCATAGAGCAGACCATCGACGCTCTGCGTCGTCGTGTCGGTGCCGCACGCTTGATCGCCGTGCTCGAGCCACGCTCGAATACCATGAAGCTCGGCACGCATCGGCACGCGCTCGCTGCCTCCCTGGCGGCCGCGGACGCGGTATTCGTGTATCAAGGACCGAGCGTGCAGTGGAATGTCTCCGAGGCCGTCGCGCCGCTCGGCGCGCGCGCGCACGTTGCGACGGACCTCGAGGCCTTGGTCGAGACTCTCGCACGCACCGCGCGGTCCGGCGATCACGTGCTGATCATGTCCAATGGCAGCTTCGGCGGTATCCATGAGAAGCTGCTGGCGAAGCTGCGCGCGCGTGATCCTATGGAGGGCTCGTAACTCACGTGCGGCTTGCTTGTGTCGGCGACGCGCCGTCGCAACCGACAAGGGAAGATGGCATGAGCGAGATCATTCCTCTCTTTCCGTTGCACACGGTGTTGTTTCCGGGCGGACCGCTGCGACTGCGGATCTTCGAAGCACGCTACGTCGACATGGTCGGGCGATGCATGCGCGAGAACAGCCCTTTCGGCGTAGCTCTGATCGTGGAAGGACGGGAAGTCGGGCCGGCCAAGACAGTGACAATCGGAACCACGGCGCGCATCGTGGATTTCGATCGCCTGAGCAACGGGCTTCTTGGCATCGTGGCACGTGGCGAGCGGCGGTTTCGCATCGAGTCAGTCGAAGTCCAGCCCGACGGGCTGAACGTCGCCGAGGTGACCATGCTGGCCCCGGAAGCGCCTACGCCGGTGCCACTCGAGCTGCAGAACTTGGCCGAGCTGATGCGGCAGATCTTTCCTCAAGTCACCACGTTATACGAGGATGTGCTGCCCCGCGTCGACGATGCCAGCTGGCTGAGCGCGCGCCTCGCTGAGTTGTTACCGTTCAATCTCGCGACGCGACAGCGTTGTCTGAAGATCGACGATCCCGTAGAGCGGCTGCAGTACTTGAACACGCTCATCGGCGGCGCAGCTCAAGCGCGCTCCTGACAGTCAGGAGCTGCTCGACGGCAGCGACCGCTGCGAAGTCAGCTTCCAGTAGACCGCTCCGATCGCAATGAACCAGAGCAATGCGGCCCAGCCAATGACGCCGTCGTAGCTTCCCACCCAGACCGCGTGCTCGGAGCTTGCGTCCACGTAGGTGGTCTTCCTCAGCACCGCGATCGTGCACACACCAGCGGCGTGCAAACCCATGCAGGCCGCTATAGCTCCGGTGCGCAAGCGAATCAACGCAAGCAGCATGCCGAGCACCAGCAGGGCTAGCAACGAGTCGATGAAGGCGAGCGGTTCCGCATAACGCTCGAACAGGCGAGCGAGGACCAGAAACCCATGCTCCCAGCCAACCTCCTCCGGTGGTACCCGCAGGCGCCCACCCAGAAAATGCAGCATCGCATAGAGCAGGCTCGGGGCAACGATCGCGGCAGCTGCGCCGGAAGTGCGCTGGACGGCGCTGAACAGCACGCCTCGGAAGAAAGTCTCTTCGATCAGTGCCACTGCCAAGCCCGAGACGATGCCCCCGAGCAGCAGTGAGAGCCAGTGGTGCTCGATCTCGGGCCGCCACTGACGAATGTCGAGGCCGAGCAGGAACGCGACCAGCGGCAACATCAACAGAACGCCTGCGATCCAGCCGATGAGAAGCTCCGCCATGAAGCGCGCGGCTGGCAGCCCGTAACCGAGCGACTCGCGATTCGACAGGCCCAGTCTGCGAGTGAGGATGATGAGCCCGATGAGCGCGATGAGCATCGCGAGCCGGTTCATGACCCGGTGCACGGGCTCGACAGAGATCGTGCTCACGAGCAGCCACGCGGGATAAGTGAGAGCGGCGGCGACGACGAGCGCTCCGATGAGCAGAAGAACGAACAGAAAAAATGCGCGCATGAGTGTGCGGGGAGTCGACCATGGATCGGTCGAAGACTTGCAACATCCTCTCGATGGTTACGACTGGCGTCAACCCGATCATGGGCGAACGGTTTCCTGCGGTTAGCCTTTATAGTGCCGAGGACGACCTCCGAGCACCCGGCGTTACGGAAAGCCGCCCAAGGTAGGCAAGTCTTAAAGTCCGGAGGACGAAGAGTGATTTCTGGCCGAGTTCGGCCGCGGACGCTCTCCGCGCGAGTTTACAGTCATACGGATGTGCCCTGACCAGTCTCGCAGCATGCCTGGAGAAACTCGGGCGGCGGCCCCCAAGCAGAAGGACCGCGATCGCTACGGCGACGCACGCACGCCTTCGTGCAGGGAGAGCGCTACGGGGTGATGCCTACGTAACGTGTTGCGGTAGGATCTCAGAGGAGGAGTACGGCAACATTACACGTGCATAACATGTTGTCGCCAGTCTTGTGAGCGCGACATATTGCGCGCGATGCGCGATCCAATATCCTGTGAGAATGTCTGCGGTTGAGCATGCGCCATGCGTTGCGCCCTACACTGCCACGGAGTCGAGGCGCATCAACATCATTGGCAAGTCCAACGGTGTCGGTTTGTCGCGCGACATCGACGTGCTGACCGATGCGCTGCAAAGGTTGGGCCATGAAGTCCATGTGATTGCCATCGATGCGGCTGCTGCAGGCGAGCGCAGATCGGTTCTGGCGCAATGGAGCACGCGCGTCAGGCGTGCCTGGCAGGCCCGCACGGGTGCGCGCCGGATGCCGTCGGCCGACATCAATCTGCTGCTTGAACACGTGTGGTTTCAGCATTTGTCGAATGCGAAGGTAAACGTCGCACTGCCCAACCCCGAGTGGTTCGATCGGCACGACCTCCGTTTCTTGCGCCACGTTGATCGAGTGTGGGCCAAGACCGCGTACACGCGCGAGCTGTTCGCTCGCATCGGCTGCGACGTGATGTACGTCGGTTTCGACAGCGAGGACCGTTACGACTCGACTGTGCAAAAACAGCGCACCTACTTCCATCTCGCAGGCAAGAGCACGATGAAGGGGACAGATCGGCTCCTGCGGGTCTGGAAGCGCCATCCGGAGTGGCCGGTGCTAACCGTCGTGCAGAACAACGCGCCAGATGATCCGGCGCTGAACGCGCCCAACATCAGGTACATATCCGGCTACCTCGGTGACGATGCCTTGATGCGCCTGCAGAACGAGAACCTGTTCCATATCTGCCTGTCCTTGACGGAAGGATGGGGCCATTACATCGTGGAGGCGCTCAGCGTAGGTGCAGTCACCATCACGATCGATGCACCCCCGATGAACGAGCTCGTGAAGCCTGAGCGAGGCGTGCTGGTGTCCTACTCCGGAGTAGGCAAACAACGTTTGGCGACGACCTATCAGTTCGATGAGCGCTCGCTCGAGGCAGCTATCGCAAGGACCATGGCCATGAGCGACGAGCAATGTGCCAGGCTTGGTGCAAGTGCGCGCAACTGGTTCTTGCAGAATAAGCAGAGTTTCGCCAGTCGTCTCGAGGTTGCGCTGCGCGCATTGTCAATCTGAGTGCGTCAGTCGAGGATGAGCTGCAGGCTCCGCGCGGCTGCAGTTACACTTCGCACGCGCCCATGTAAAGGTCATTCGCCTCGATGCTGAAGCTACCGTTCAAGAGCGCCACGGCGCGCGTGCTTCCTGCGGTCCTGATGATCATGACCGCACTGGCCAGCGAGGCTACGCTGGCGCGCGGCGTGAGCCCTTACTTGCCGCTCGAGCTCTCGCCCGCGGTCGAGCAAGATATCGAGCGGGTCATGGTGCTCGCCGGGCGGCCCATAATGCGTCGCCCCTTTGCTGCTGCCGCGGTCTTGGATGCGCTGTCCGAGGCGTGCAAGCTTGACGAATTCCTGTGCCGCCGCGTGCGGAATTATCTGCACGGGTACATGAGCCGTTACGCGATCACGCACGCAAGTGCTGAAGTGGCGGCGGCGGACGGCTCTGAAAGAGCTTTGCCAAACCGTCGGGGTATGGGGACGGAAGATGCGTGGGCGACTTCCGTCCAAGGGCTCTTGCAGGTCAATGATCACGTCTTGCTGCAACTTGGCGGGCTAGCCTATCCGCACGAGGCGCTCCCGGTCGGTTCGTCGCTCAGCGTGGGCTACGAGTATGCGCAGCTCGACATCGGCTATCGCGAACGTTGGTGGTCGCCCATGGCGGACAGCGGCATGCTCGTCAGCACGCAGTCGCATCCGATGCCGGGACTGACCCTTTCGAACTACACTCCGCTCACGAAGCTTAAACTTCAATACGAAGTGTTTCTTGCGCGCATGTCGCGCGTCGAGGATATCGCCTACCAAGATCGTACGACTAGCGGTTATCCGCGCTTGGCTGGCGTTCATGTCTCGATCGAGCCGCTGCCCGGCTGGTCACTCAGCGCGAGTCGAATCTTGCAATTTGGAGGAGGCGAACGGGGCCGATCTTTCGGAGATTTCCTCGATGCCTTCTTCCGGCCGAGTCGCTACGACAACATCAGCGACGAGCTCTCGAGCGACGAGCAGTTCGGTAATCAGGCTGCGGCGTTCGCAACGAAGTTCCTCGTGCCGACGCGACGCCCTTTCTCGATCTATTTCGAGTACGCAGGAGAAGATGGGGCGCGCAAGGAGGGTTGGCGGTTGGGCAACGCCGCGCTTTCCGCTGGCATTTACCTGCCACAGCTCTTGCACGGATTGGATCTTCGCTACGAGGTCTCTGACTGGCAGAACGCGTGGTATGTGCACAGCGTGTATCCCGACGGCTTGTCGAGCGAAGGCCACGTGATCGGTCACTGGGGGGGCGACCACCGCGCGTCGCGTGATGGAGTGGGCGCACAGAGCCACAGCATCTGGCTCGGATGGCAGCCGCCCGTCGGCGGTTTGCTAGAGCTGCGCTACCGCACGCTGGCGAACGAGCGCTATTCCGGGTTCGACTACGAACGTGAGCACGACGTGTCTGTGCGCTATTCGCGAGTGCGGAATCAATTCATCTACGGCCTCGAAGTGAATGCGGGACGCGATGTGTTCGGCGAGGATTTCAGTCGCATAGGCGCTTTCGTTTATTTCGCACCGGGTCAGCGTGAGCTGGCACGGGTCGTACCCTATCCTGTGCCAGCAACGGCAGCGACGCGAGTGGAGCTGTTCGTCGATGTCGGGATGGGCGCGTTACGACTTGAGTACGACCCCTTCGACAAGGGTGTGACGCCGAGGCGCGAGGTATCGAGCACGAGCCCGCATTTGGGTCTGGGCGTGCGTCGTCGAGGAGCGCATCGCAGCGATCTAGGAGTGCGTCTGGAGCTGGATGAGGTCGATGGCAGAACGCTCATCGGCGTTAGAGCCGTTGACTATCGTCTGCGCCTTGGAAATCGTTTCGCCTTATCGGCGTTCGCTGGGGCCGTACGCTACGATGCACAGACGGCCGCTTACGGCTATTACGGTGGGGTCGGCGTGCAGTGGCGCGAGTTACTGCCCGGAGTGACGTTGAGCCTTGATCTCAAAGGCACGGACAAGGTTCTGCGCGACGCCTTGCTGCCCGACGATCCACAAAGCGCGTGGGGAGATCTCCTCTACAAAATCTATGGTGCAAATCTCTACTTGAGCTATCGCTTCCGCTAGCACTACACAGCACCGCATCTAGAGCGAATAGGCGGCCAGTGCATGCTGTCGCTTCCTTTTGCGTCAAAGGCTCGCAAAGACCCGCTCTGCCGCTGCAATCGTTGCGTCGATCTCGACTTCCGTGTGCGCCTGCGACACGAAGCCTGCTTCAAAGGCCGAGGGCGCAAGATAGATACCTTCCGCGAGCATTCCGTGGAAAAACTTGCTGAAGCGTGCTGTGTCGCACGCGACGACGTCGCGGAAATAGCGCACCGGCGCTTTGTCGGTGAAGAACAATCCAAACATCCCGCAAACGTGGTTGATCGTCAGCGGTACGCCTGCGGAGCGTGCAGCGGCGAGCAAGCCCTCGACGAGCCGGTTCGTTTTCTCCTCGAGTCGTGCGTGAAAACCAGGCTCGCTCAACGCCTCGAGCGTTGCGAGCCCGGCCGCCATTGCGACCGGGTTACCAGAGAGCGTGCCCGCCTGATAAACGGGTCCGAGCGGAGCGATCCGCTCCATGATCTCGCGTTTGCCACCGAACGCACCGACCGGCAGACCGCCGCCTATGATCTTGCCGAGCGTCGTGAGGTCGGGTCTGATGCCGAACAGCTCCTGCGCGCCACCGCGGGAGACGCGAAAGCCTGTCATGACTTCATCGAAGATCAACACGGTCCCGTACTGGTCGCACAGGGAGCGTAACGTCTCGAGGAATCCGGGCACGGGCGGCACGCAATTCATGTTGCCGGCAATCGGCTCGACGATGACGCAGGCGATCTCCTGCCCGTGGGTCGCGAACAGCTGCTGGACCTGCTCGATGTCGTTGAACGTCAGCGTGACCGTGTGGGCGGCCAGCTCCTTCGGTACACCCGGCGAGGTTGGCACACCGAGTGTCAATGCGCCCGAGCCGGCCTTCACGAGCAGTGAATCCGAATGTCCGTGATAGCAGCCCTCGAACTTCACGATACGGTCGCGTCCCGTGTAGCCGCGCGCCAAGCGAATCGCGCTCATGGTCGCTTCAGTGCCAGAGCTCACCATCCGGACGAGCTCTATGGACGGCATCAGCTCGCAGATCTTCTTGGCGATGCGCGTCTCGATCTCCGTCGGTGCGCCGAACGAAAGACCCAGCGCCGCGCGCTCTTGCACCGCGCGGACCACGTCGGGGTGGGCGTGACCGAGAATCATCGGGCCCCAGGAAGCGACATAGTCGATGTAGCGCTTGCCGTCGTGCCCGAACACGTATGGTCCCGATGCGCGCTCGATGAAGATGGGCTCACCGCCCACGCCGCGAAACGCACGTACAGGTGAGTTCACGCCGCCAGGAATATAGCGGCTCGCTTCCGCGAAAAGGCTCAATTCGTTTGCTCCTCCATCAATTCATCGATAAGTGTAAGCCTCCTGTGCGCACGGCGCATCAGCCGTCGCGAAGGCCATTGCAGCGGGCGCTGCTTCTCGCTTTAATCGCGGCGCTCGTTCAGACCCGGTTCCACAAAGATGAAATCCTACATGTGCGTGATTTGCGGCTACGTTTACGAAGAGGAGAAAGGCGATCCGGCCTCCGGTATTCCGCCCGGAACGCGTTGGGAGGATGTGCCTCTTTCCTGGCGTTGCCCCGATTGTGGTGCGGGCAAGGAAGATTTCGAGATGGTCGAGGTATGACAAGGTAGGGGGCTTGACCTCGTGGCAGAGTCGGAAAAGTCGATGCGATGGATTCTGCCAGGAGTCTCTTCTTCAACGCTGGCCAATGAATGCATGTATGCCGTGCATCGTGCGGCGAAGCCCGCTTGCCCGAGCCCCAGGTCTCGAGCCGCCAGCTCTTCGTCAGTGCTGCGTCACGCGATGCCCTTTCCGTTCGAGAAGCTCGATCACACTGTCCTCGCCCACGAGGTGCAGTGCACCGACGACGACTAGATAGTCGTCCTCGTCATCGAGCAGCTCTTCGATGGTTGCGATCCATTTCCGATTGCGCTCGACCGTGAGCGGGCCGTAGATATCAGGGTACTTTGCCATGCCCTCGGCGAGCAGCGCCGCCAGCGCGGCAGCATCGCCGGCACGCCAAGCCCGTAGCATGTTTTCGATCTCACGCGTGGCGCGTTCCGAATCCTCGATGCTGTAGAGCAGAAACTGCTGCTGTTGGGCAGGTGTCAGGCTCGCCAGTGTCTCGACCTGCTCTTCGTATGTCTCGAGGCCGAGGATCGGTTTGCCATCGTGCGTGGCGCGCCTGACGAGTCGCTGCTCGATGCCTGCAGTGGGATCGAGACCCATTTTCATTAAATGCAGTTGCGTGAGCGTCAGGGCCGCGAACCAGGGTTTGAATCGCTCGAGCAGCTCGGGGGCGAGACCGAGCTCCCGAGCTCTTCGGGCGACTTTCTCGTAGACCTCCGGCCCGACTCGATCCTCGAGTGTTTCTCCGGGCGCCAATGTGCCGAGCTCGAACGCGACTCGCTGTACAGCTAGCGGATCAAGATCGTCCATGTCGATCTCCATGTAGATCACTTCTGCATCTTCATAGGCAGCTTCCATGGCTGGCGGAATTTGCTCGCTCGGGCTGAGGAAATGGACCGAGCCCAGCAGGTACACGGTGTTGTGCTTGCCTTTCAGCGACCACAAGCTGTGCCGCTGCGACGAGGCCGGCTCTTCTGCAAGGGTGCTAGTTGTGGGCGGCAGCCCAGCGGCGAAGCTTAGAAAGCAGAGAAGCACGCCGCGTGAGAGTGTCCGTATGAGCTTCATCGTGTTGCACGGCGCAGATGCGCCACCTTGAGACGACAGTCTAGGACAGTCTACGGGAGGCCGGAGGAATTCAGTGTGGTCGCGCGGGCGCGCTGTCACGCAACAATGCGTTCGGCGTAGCTTTCAAGCCAGCAGACCTCCGTGGCGATGGAGCCGTCTGGGAGCAGCTCGAGAAAACGATAGCCGGGCGGGCGGTTGTCGATGGCGAACTCGGCGCTGCCAGGCACGAATTGCGCGCAAGTGGACGGTGTGGCCATGAAGCGGACCCCGTGAATGAAACGGTCCAGCGATTGGTGGACATGTCCCCACAGCACGCCACGCACGTTGGCATGGTCGCGCACGAGCTCCATGAACGCATCTGCATCTCGCAGGCCTACTCGATCGAGCCAGGCACTGCGCATTCGGATGGGATGGTGATGCAAGCAGAGCAGCACGTGCTGGTTGCGGTGCTCCCGCAGCGTGCCGCGTAACGCATGAAGCTGCTGCGGGCCGAGCTCGCCAGCGGCGCTGTCAGCCACGCAGGAATCGAGCATCACGATTGTCCAGCGACCAAAGTGGTGTGTGCCGCCGATCGCGAAAGGTGCGCCGGAGAGGGCGGTGCGCATGTGTTCCAGCAGATCATGGTTGCCGGGCAAGCACAGCACCGGAACACACGAGTGACCGAAGACGTGGCGGATCCACCGATAGCCGTCCGGATCGTCCTGAACGAGGTCGCCAGTGAGCAACACCGCGTCGAGCCGCTGGGCGCGACGATAGGCGTCGGCTGCGGCAGCCTGCAGGGCAGGAAGGCAAGCGATGCCGCGCACGCGACCGGCGGCATCGCCGAAAAGATGGGTGTCGCTGAACTGCAGAAGCCTGACTGTTTGCATCGCTCTTAACAATGTCCTTGGACTCTCGCGAAAAAAGGGGGATGCCGCGTGACGAGAGAGCCCGAAATGACAAAACAATTCGGATCGTCGAGGTGCTACTGCAAGTCAAGGCTTCCCACCCGGCTGCGAAATGCTAGCAACGACGCTGGCGTCGAAAGGTGATCAACTTCTAATCCTTCGACCTCGCCTGCGTTGGCGCGCAAATTCTTGCAGTCCGTCTCATTTGCCGGGCAAGTTGCAAAACGTGACGGCGAAGCCCGGGTTCCGGCGGGCTCGCGCGATCAATGCAATAACGTATGACTTGTCTATGGATACAGGAAGCTGCATCCCGGCCAGCCTCGAAGGGGGCGGTGGGCTCGTTGAGGCTTGGCCCGCAGAAGCTGATAGTCCAAAATGTACGGCTTTCCGAATTTTCCCGGGGATCTTCTCATGACGACGTCGCGCCGCCGGCAATTGGCCAATGCTATTCGAGTTCTCGCGATGGACGCCGTGCAAAAGGCGAACTCCGGTCACCCGGGCATGCCCATGGGTATGGCAGACATTGCCGAGGTGCTGTGGAACGATCACCTTAAGCACAACCCGAATAATCCCACCTGGGCGGATCGCGACCGTTTCGTGCTATCGAACGGGCACGGTTCCATGCTCTTGTACGCACTGCTCCACTTGACCGGCTATCCCATGCCGATGGAGCAGTTACAGGCGTTCCGTCAGCTCGGCTCGCATACGGCGGGGCACCCGGAGTACGAGCCGCACCTCGGTATTGAAACGACCACCGGACCGCTCGGACAAGGGCTCGCAAATGCCGTGGGTATGGCGCTCGCGGAAAAAGTGCTTGCCGCAACATTCAATCGCCCCGGCTTCGACATCGTCAATCACTACACATGGGTCTTCCTGGGCGATGGCTGCCTCATGGAAGGCATTTCGCACGAGGCGTGCTCACTGGCGGGCACGCTCAAACTCGGCAAACTCATTTGCTTCTACGACGACAACGGCATCTCGATTGACGGCGAAGTGCGCGGTTGGTTCACCGACGATACGCCGAAGCGGTTCGAAGCGTACGGCTGGCACGTGGTGCCGAACGTCGACGGGCACGACCCCGTGGCGATCGAGCGCGCCATCGCGGCGGCGAAAGCTGAGAAGGAACGTCCCAGCCTGATTTGCTGCAAGACGGTCATTGGCTGGGGTGCGCCGAACAAGCAGGGCACCGAAGCGACGCACGGCGCCCCGCTCGGCGCCGACGAGGTCGCGGCAACGCGCAAGAATCTCGGGTGGGAATACGAGCCCTTCGTGATCCCCGACGACATCCGCGCCGCATGGGACGCGCGCGACCGTGGCGCAAGAGCGGAGGCTGCCTGGCGGACGCTCTTCGAGAGATACAAGGCTGAGTACCCGGACCTGGCGGCCGAGTTTGAGCGGCGCATGCGCGGCGAGCTGCCGGCCGACTGGGAGGAGAAAACACGGGCCTACCTGGAGCAAACCCTACAGGCAACCGGTGCGCTCGCAACAAGACAGGCTTCGCAGCAGTGCTTGAATGCGCTGGGACCGCACGTGCCCGAGCTTCTCGGGGGGTCGGCCGACCTCACCGGCTCGAACAACACGAATCGCAAGGATACGCGGCCGCTCACCGGCGATGACCCGACGGGCAACTACGTGCACTACGGGGTCCGGGAATTCGGAATGAGCGCGATCATGAACGGAGTAGCGCTTCATGGTGGCCTCATTCCTTACGGCGGCACTTTCCTCGTATTCTCTGACTACGCGCGGAACGCGATCCGCATGGCTGCGTTGATGAAGCAACGCGTGATATTCGTTCTGACGCACGATTCGATTGGTCTCGGCGAAGATGGCCCGACGCACCAGCCGATCGAGCACATTCCAAGCCTGAGAATCGTGCCCAACATGGTCGTGTGGCGTCCGTGCGACGTGACCGAGACGGCCGTCGCTTGGATCGATGCCATCGAGCGCCGCGACGGGCCGACATGCCTTGCTTTGACGCGCCAGGCGGTGCCCGCGCAGGCGCGTACGCCCGAGCAGGTCGCAGCGATCCGCCGCGGCGGATATGTCCTGCGCGACTGCGACGGCGCGCCGGAAGTCATTTTGATCGCGACGGGCTCGGAAGTCGCGTTGGCGGTCGAGGCTGCCGCAGCCTTGCAGCAGCAGGGGCGGCGAGTGCGTGTCGTATCGATGCCCAGCACCAATGTCTTCGATGCGCAGGACGAAGCTTATCGCGAGCGGGTGCTGCCAAAGTCGGTGCCTTGCCGGGTCGCGATCGAGGCCGCTTCGCCGGACGGATGGTGGCGTTATGTCGGGGACCACGGCGCGGTCATCGGAATGACGTCCTTCGGTGCTTCCGGGCCCGCCAAGGAGCTGTTCAAGCACTTTGGCTTCACGGTAGATAATGTCGTGAAGACCGTTGAACGATTGCTGCAGGGGGCGCGCTGAGCTGTGCGCTGAGCGTGTCGAGTACGATTCGTTAAACAGTGCTGTACTGGAAGCGATAGCGCTTGCAGGCCGGTTGGGACAACCAGTACGACCTACAGCCTACAGCCTACAGCCTACAGCCCATCTTCGAGGAAATTGAGCAATGCCCATCAAGGTCGGTATCAACGGCTACGGCCGAATCGGACGCAACATTCTGCGCGCGGTCTACGAAGCAAATCGCCAGAACGAGATCGAGATCGTCGCCATCAACGATTTGGGTGACGCGAAGACGAACGCGCACCTCACGCAGTACGACACGGTGCATGGCAAATTTCCCGGCGAGGTGAAGGTGGACGGCGATGCGATGATCGTCAACGGTGATCGCATTCGCGTGCTGGCCGAGCGCGATCCGGCCAAGCTGCCCTGGGGGGAGCTCGGCGTGGAGTACGTGTTCGAGTGCACCGGTTTGTTCACCAGCAAGGCGAAGGCGAGCGCACATCTCACCGGCGGTGCGAAAAAGGTCGTGATCTCGGCACCGGGTGGCAATGATGTGGACGCGACGGTCGTGTACGGCGTGAATCACAATGTGCTCAAGGCGAGCCATACGGTGATCTCGAACGCATCGTGCACCACCAACTGCTTGGCGCCGCTGGCCAAGGTTCTGCACGAGGCGATCGGCATCACTTCCGGAGTGATGACGACCATCCACGCGTACACCAACGACCAGGTTCTCACGGACGTGTTCCACAAGGACCTGCGCCGAGCCCGCTCTGCGACGATGTCGATGATTCCGACGAAGACCGGCGCTGCCGCAGCCGTGGGCCTGGTGCTCCCTGAGCTCAACGGCAAGCTCGACGGTTTCGCGGTGCGTGTCCCGACGATCAACGTCTCGCTCGTCGATCTCAGTTTCATCGCCAAGCGTGCGACGAGCGTCGAGGAGATCAACGCGGCCATGAAGCAAGCTGCGGAGGGTTCTCTGAAGGGCGTTCTCGCATACACGGATGAGCCGCTCGTGTCGGTCGATTTCAACCACAATCCAGCTTCGTCGATCTACGACGCGACGATGACCAAAGTCATCGACGGTACCCTCGTCAAGGTCTGCGCGTGGTACGACAACGAGTGGGGGTTCTCGAATCGGATGCTCGATACCGCGATCGCGTGGTCGAAAGCGAGCTGACGCTCGGCGGGCTGCTGGGCACTGGACTCTGGGCGCTGACCAAGAGTCCAGTTGCCGCGGCCCGTCCACTCTGCCCGAGCCCAGCCTCCAGAGCCTAGTAGCTTTTAGTTGGAGCTTCCCATGTCCATCCTCCGAATGACCGATCTCGATCTGCGCGATAAGCGTGTGCTGATCCGCGAAGACCTCAACGTTCCCATTCAGGGTGGCGTTGTCACGAGCGACGCGCGAATTCGCGCGGCGTTGCCGACCATCAAGGCGGCGAAGGATGCTGGCGCGCGCGTGCTCGTGATGTCGCATCTAGGACGCCCGGAGGAGGGGGTGTACGACGAGGAATTCTCGCTCGCGCCGGTTGCTCAGCGGATGTCGGAGCTTCTGGGCGTCAAAGTGCGCTTCGAGAAGAACTGGCTGGATGGTGTCCAGTGCGAGCCCGGGGAGGTCGTGCTGCTCGAGAACGTGCGTTTCAACAAGGGCGAGAAAAAGAACAGCGAGGAGCTTGCGCGCAAGATGGCGGCGTTGTGTGACATCTATGTGATGGACGCGTTCGCCACGGCGCATCGAGCCGAAGCGAGCACGCATGGTGTTGCTCGTTTCGCCCCGGTTGCTTGCGCGGGGCCGTTGCTCATGAGCGAGCTCGAGGCACTCGAGACCGCGCTCGAGAAACCGAAGCGTCCGTTGATCGCGATCGTGGCGGGGTCCAAAGTGTCGACGAAGCTGACGGTGCTCGAGACGCTGCTGACCAAGGTCGACAAGCTGATCGTCGGCGGTGGCATTGCGAATACTTTCCTCGCTGCGCAAGGCTACGCGATCGGCAAGTCGCTCGTCGAAGCGGACATGATCGATATTGCAAAGGGACTGCTCGCGCGGTCCAAGGAGCTCGGGGTCGAAATCCCACTGCCGACTGATGTGGTCGTTGCCAAGGAGTTTTCTGCGAGCGCGGAAGCCGACGTCAAACCCGTCACCGACGTAGGCGCGGACGAAATGATCCTCGACATCGGCCCCGATACGGCCGAGCGCCTCGCTGGCATGTTCGCGGGTGCGGGAACGATCGTTTGGAACGGTCCGGTTGGCGTGTTCGAGTTCGATCAGTTCGGTGAAGGAACGCGCATCCTGGCACAAGCGATCGCACGCAGCCCGGCGTTCTCGATCGCAGGTGGTGGCGATACGCTCGCGGCGATCGAAAAGTACGGGGTGGGCGAAGATATTTCCTATATCTCGACCGGTGGTGGCGCTTTCTTGGAGTTCCTGGAAGGCAAGAAGCTACCGGCCGTTGCGGTGCTCGAGGAACGAGCGAAGTAGCCGCAAACTTCACGGCAAGCTGCGAGCGAGGGGGGGACTCGCGCGCTACGACGCACGATGAGTGCTCGCAAGTTTCTACGATCCGATTACACTGTCCGGCGCTGTCAGCGCGTTCGAACACGCATTCGCTTCCGTTCGTTCGCGCTGGCGGACCGTCAACCTTAACCGCTGGCCGCTTGCTATGCTTCGCCGAACAAAAATTCTGACAACGCTGGGCCCCGCAACGGACAATCCCAAAGTGCTCGCGGAGCTGATTCGCGCGGGCGCTGATGTGGTGCGGATCAACTTCTCGCATGGTGAGCCGGAGTTTCACGCAAAGCGCGTGCAAATGGTGCGGGAGATCGCCGATCAGGTCGGCAAGTGGGTCGCCGTGCTCGGCGACTTGCAAGGTCCCAAGATCCGCATCGAGCGCTTCGTCGATGGAAAGATCTTTCTCAATGAGGGTGACACCTTCACGCTCGATGCTTCTCTCGACGCGAACGCGGGCACGCAGAAGAGCGTCGGCGTCACCTACAAGATGCTGCCGCAGGACGTTCGCCCGGGAGACACCTTGCTCTTGAACGATGGGCTCATCGTGCTCGAGGTGACGGACGTGGATGGACCTCGCGTGCACACCCGGGTCGTCGTGGGCGGAGAGCTTTCCAACAACAAGGGCATCAACAAGCAGGGTGGCGGTTTGTCCGCTGGTGCTTTGACGGACAAGGATCGCGAAGACATCAAGCTTGCGGCCAGTCTCGGGGTGGATTACCTGGCCGTGTCGTTCGCGCGTGACGGCAATGATATCGAGGAGGCACGTACTCTTCTGCGCAAAGCGGGCGGGCATGGCCATCTCGTGGCGAAGATCGAGCGCTCGGAAGCGCTCGTGAATCTCGAGCGCATCATCATGGCGAGTGACGCTGTGATGGTGGCGCGCGGCGATCTCGGGGTGGAAGTCGGTTATGCCGAGCTCACCGGATTGCAGAAGCACATCATTGCCGAGACGCGCAAGCGTAACCGGGTCGCGATCACGGCGACCCAGATGATGGAGTCGATGATTCACAATCCGGTCCCGACCCGCGCGGAAGTGTCCGACGTTGCCAATGCGGTGATGGACGGCACCGATGCAGTGATGCTTTCGGGCGAGAGCGCGGTCGGTAAGTATCCCGTCAAGGCCGTGCAGGCGATGGCGCAGGTGATCGTTGGCGCGGAGAAGTACGAGGCGGCTCACTCACCGGTCCGTCAGCGCACTGAGCACGTCGTCGTCGAGCGGACCGACGAGGCGATCGCGATGGCCGTGATGTACACCGCCAACCATCTCAAGGTGAAGGCAATCGTGGCGCTTACTGAGTCCGGCTCGACGCCGTTGTGGATGTCGCGCATTCGCTCCGATATCCCCATCTACGCCTTCACCCGTCACGAGGAAACGCGCCGTCGCGTGATGCTTTATCGCGGCGTGTATCCCGTGAACTTCGACATCACGCACACTCACGCTGAAGTGCTCTATGCGGACATCTTCAAGATCCTGCTCGAGCGCGGCATGGTGGAGGTCGGCGATCGCATCATCCTCACGAAGGGTGAGCTCTCGGGCGTCTCTGGCAACACGAACGCGATGAAGATCCTCGAAGTGAGGATCTGAGCCGTCGCTTGCCTGGAGCGCTGCAGCTCATGAGGTGAAACGTGGCGCGGTGATGTTGCGGCCGATGCTGCCCGAGAGTCGATGATGAGAGACGGGAGCGAGCATGCGTTGGCCCATACCCCAAGCCCAGTTGCCGGGAGCCCAGAGCCGGGGCAGGTTACTGTCGCTTCTACGTGGCGTCAGCCGCCCGGCAGCCGAGGGGGTGCCGTCAGGTGGCCTTCTGCAGTCTCTTGATGTCTTCGAGCACCTCCCGCGAATGACCTTCCGGGTTCGAGACCTGGTAGCGTTTCACGATCGTGCCTTGCGGGTTGATCAGAAAGGTCTCGCGCTTCGCAAACCCGGTGAAATTCAGCACGCCGTAGCGCTTGGCCGCTTCCTTGTTGGAATCTGCAAGCAACGGGAACGGTAAGCTGTATTTCTCCGCAAACGCCTTGTGCGACTCGACATCGTCTACACTGACACCCAGGACGACGGCGCCCACCTGGCGATAGGCGAAGATGTCGTCGCGGAACTCGCAGGCCTGCGCCGTGCAGCCAGGTGTTTGATCCTTTGGATAAAAGTAGAGAACGACCCACTTGCCGCGATAATCTGACAGCGTGTGCCATTTGCCGTTCTGGTCCTGAAGCCTGAGCTCGGGTGCACGCTTGCCTATCGCGGGCGCATCTGCGAAAGCAGAGTGCCCGACGGCAAGCAGACCCATGAAGAGCACACGGGGCAACAAAGCAAGCAAGTTCACGACTAGCCTCCAAGTCACACGACACGGCTATGCGATACTAGCTCAGGTTCTTTCGATAGTGCTCTTGGCGCAGGGGGAGAAGAGCTGCGGGGCAGAGCTATCCGGGCGCCAAGTGCAGCTGATCGAGGGCAGGCGGATTTCACATCTGGTGCACGAGCATGAAAGCGGCATGAGCGGAGAGTCGAGAACGACCGCACCTTCGCCGAAGGTTGGCTTGGTGCTGCCGGGAGGCGGTGCCCGCGCGGCGTATCAGGTCGGAGCATTGCGCGCGATTGCCGATCTGTTGCCTGCACGCTCGCCGAATCCCTTCCGGATCGTCACGGGAACGTCCGCCGGGGCTGTGAACGCGACCGCGCTTGCCGTGCATGCCGATCGCTTCCGTGTCGCTGTCGGCAACCTGGAAAGGGTCTGGCGAAACTTTAGAGTCGAGCAAGTCTTTCGCGCCGATACGCTGAGCATGCTCCGCGCTGGGCTGCATTGGCTGTTGGCAATGATCTCAGCCGGCTGGTTGCTGCCGCCGCCGCGTTCATTGTTCGACAACACGCCGCTGCGTCGACTTCTCGAGCATCACTTCGATTTCTCGATCGTGCGCCGGTCGATCGAAGCCGGATACTTGGATGCGCTGGCAATGTCTGCGACCGGGTACGTCAGTGCGCGTTCGGTGTCTTTTTATGCTGCCAAGGGTGGCTGTGAACCCTGGAGCCGCATGCGGCGCGCGGGCGAGCCCGCGGAGCTGTCGCTCGAGCATCTCATGGCGAGCGTCGCGGTCCCGTTCCTGTTTCCACCGGTTCTACTCGGAGACGAGTACTACGGCGACGGCGCCATGCGCGAGGCAAGCCCCTTCAGCTCGGCGATCCACTTGGGTGCCGAACGGTTGCTGGTGGTTGGCACGCGCAACGAGGCCAAGGCACCGACATCCTCACCGCCACAGTGCCCGACGTTCGGGCAAATCTTTGGCTACATGCTGGATGCGCTGTTTTCGGACGGGCTTTATTCGGATCTGGAGCGTCTCACCCAGCTCAACGAGCTCGTCGACCACGTCGGTCCCATCGACACCGGCAGGATGCGCCTGCGTCGGATCGACATGTTTGTGCTGCTACCGAGTCAGGATCTCTCGGAGATAGCACGGCACCATGTCGATTCGTTGCCGCGTACCTTACGCGTTCTGTTGCGCACCATGGGGGCGCTCAACACGGGCGGCGGGCAGCTCATCAGCTACTTATTGTTCGAGCAAAGCTTTACACGTGAGCTGATCGCGCTCGGCTACCAGGATACGATGAACCGCGCGGACGAGGTGCTGGCATTCATCAACGGAGGTGCGGTCGAGTCCTCGGGTGCAACCGCTGTGCTGCACAGGCTTGGTTCACGTCAAGAAAAACGTGCCGAGGCCTAGCAGGGAGGCGAAGCCGATTACGTCGGTGACAGTGGTCACTATCATGCCGCCGGCGATCGCCGGATCGACACCGAATCGCTTCAGCAGGATCGGCACGCAGACACCAGCGAGCGCTGCGGCAAGCAAGTTGATCATCAGCGCCGCAAGGACGACGAGGCCCACTGCCCATTGCTGAAACCATAAGCCAGCGGCGACGCCCACAAGGGTCGAGAGCACGATGCCGTTGAGAAGACCTACGGCGATCTCTCGCGCAAGCAGCCAGCGTGCATTGGCTTCTTCCACGCGCCCGAGTGCGATACCTCTGGTGATCAGCACCAGCGTTTGACTGCCGGCGGTGCCGCCCAAGCTGGCGACGATCGGCATGAGCACGGCCAGCGCCACCATCCTCTCTATCGTTGCCTCGAATAGTCCCACGACGTTGGCCGCCAGGAACGCGGTAGCGAGATTGGCGCTGAGCCAGCCTATCCGGCGTCGTGCACTGGAACGCACGCTCGCAAACATGTCGTCGTCTTCGCCGAGGCCGGCCATGCTCAGCACCGAATGGTCGGCCTCTTCGCGGATGACGTCGACCACGTCGTCGATGGTGATGCGTCCCAGTAAGCGGCCGTCCTTGCCCACCACCGCAGCCGACACCAGGTCGTGATCCTCGAACAGCTTGGCGACCTCACGTGCCGGCGTCTCAGGGTCGATACCCTCGACGGTCGCGTCCATGACCTCACCGACCGTCAGCTCGGGGTCTTCTGTCAACAAGCGTGTGATGTCCACGACGCCGAGATACTTGTCGTGGCGGTTGACGACGAACAGGCGATCGGTACGGTCCGGCAGCTCGCCGCGCATGCGCAGGTAGCGTAAGACGACCTCGATAGTCACGTCGGGACGCACCGTGACGGCGTCCAGATTCATCAGCCCGCCGGCGCTGTCCTCCTCGAAGGCGAGCACCGCTGAGAGCCGCTCGCGGTCTTGCGCGTCCATCGAGCGCAGCACGCGTTCGTTCAGTGTCTCGGGCAGATCGCCGATGAGGTCCGCGAGGTCGTCGAGCTCCATGCCTTCGGTGGCGGCAATCAGCTCCTCGGCATCCATGCCACTGATCAGCTTGGAGCGCACTTCCTCGTTGAGCTCGACGAGCACGTCACCTTCGAGCTCAGGGTCGACCAGCTCCCAGACGATCTCGCGCTGCGCTGGCGGCAGGGATTCGAGAAGCGAGGCGATTTCGGCGGGGTGAAGCGAGTTGATCATGCGCCGGCCGTGGCGCATGCTGCCCTGCTGAAGCGCGTCGCGCAGCGCGCTTAGCCGGGTGGTCTTTCGCTTTTCGGGAGCCTCGGTCTTCATCTTTGTTGTCCACAAAGTGGCGCGCAGTGTAACGGAGGATCGATGCCGATAGGGCAGGAAGAAGCCCTGATCGGAGGGTGCGTAGAGGTTCGCTCGAGAGACAGCGCGAGGGGCGACGGGCCGCTCAACGGTCCGTCATGCGCTGTTGATACTGATGCTTGGCGTGAACGTGCGGATACATCGCGGCGAAGTGTCGCGACAGGCGGTCCACGAGGTACACGGACCGATGCTGTCCGCCCGTGCATCCGATCGCGACCGTCAAGTAACTGCGGTTTGTTTTCATGAGCTCGGGAATCCAGCGTTCGAGAAATGCGACAATGTCCTGGAACATCTGCTCCACGATCGGATAACGCGCGAAATACTCGGCCACTTGCGTATCGAGTCCCGTGAGGCGCGACAGGCCGGGCTCCCAATATGGGTTTGGTAGGCTGCGCACGTCGAACACGAAATCGGCATCGCCCGGCACGCCGTAGCGAAAGGCGAACGACTGGAAGAGGATCGACATCCTTCCTTCCCTGCGTCCGGCCACGCGCTGGTGGATGAGCTCACGAAGCTCATGGACGCTGCTGCGGCTCGTGTCGATGACCAAATCCGCGACGTCTGCAATCGGCTGCAGCAGCTCGCGCTCTTTGCGAATCGCATCAGCTAGTGCCAGACCGGTGCGGCTCAACGGATGCCTGCGCCGTGTTTCGCTGTAGCGCTTCAGCAGCGTGTCTTCTTCCGCCCGTAAGAACACCACTTCACAAGCGATACCACTGCGTCTGAGCTCTTCGACGAGCTTTGGCACGGAAGCGATCTCGTCCGGGCTGTTGCGAGCATCCACGCCGACGGCAGTCGCCTCGTAAGCGCCTTCCCGTGTGCGCAGGCTGTGGGAGATGAACATCGGCAGCAGACCGACGGGGATATTGTCGACGCAGTAATAGTCGAGATCCTCGAGCATGTGCAGCGCCACGCTCTTACCCGATCCGGATAGGCCACTGACGATGATGAGTCGCATGGACACAGACTAACAGCGCACGACGACTGCTGGAAAGGCCACGGATGTGACTGTTGCGAGTGTGCTACAAGGCGGCCGTTTTTCAGATCGGGAATCTAACTTCATCCGACTGCGACGATTCTGTGTTTTTGCGTTTCATTGCCGGATTGAAACTTCTGGTCGTTGCTTTGTGCCTCACTGGTTGCAACGACAACTCCTCAACAATATAGGATCGCGTCGCCGCCGCACCGTCGGGCGGGCCGGATACGCAGGAGCGGCTTGCTGATCAAGTCGTAACCGGACCCGTGCGGGGTTACGTGCTCTTGGACGAGCCAGTGGTCAGCGCACATGTGAGCCTGGAGACTCACGACGGACAGCCCCTGGCTGGCACTGCGGTCACGGACGAGAACGGCGCTTTCGAGGTGCCTGTGGCGGAAGCTCGCTACGGCCTGCGCGTCGTTGCCGTGGGAGGCTCAACGGCAAGACGCGGCGCCATCAGCGGGGTGTTGTCGGCTTATGTAGAGCCGTTCGTCGCCGACATCAAGGTGCCGCTGACGCCCGTCGACTGCGCCAATTCGATGGGCGCACTGCTGCGGAAGCTGAGGCGCGCATCGCTCATTATCTCGAGCTCGAGCCCGGCCGCGCCATTGGGGCAGATGACCTTCGACCGACCCGCCCGATGCATCGGGCGGGTCGCCTTCTATGAGCAATTGCGAAACTGGTGCCGTTGCAGCGAGCTGCGTACGGTCCTCAGATCTGACCTTGGGTCTTGCGAGCCTCCAGGGCGCGGTGGTCGTTGGTTTTTTCCTTGTGCTTCTTCACGCGACGATCGAGCTTGTCGGCCAGGGCGTCGATGGCTGCGTACATATCCTGCTCAACGGCATCGGCGTAGATTGTGCGTCCATTCATGAAAATGGTTGCCTCGGCTTTGTGTCGCAGCTTCTCGACGGTGAGGATGCAATGAACGTCTATGATCCGGTCGGAATGTCTGATAACCCTGTCGAGTTTCTTCTCCACATATCCCTTGAGAGAGGAAGTGACATCGACATGATGGCCCGTGACGTTCAGTTGCATGATGCCTCCTCTTGGATTGAGTCGTGACTCGTGAATCGTGATCGGTGGCGCCCAGCGCCGCGAATCGCCGTTTCACTCAGTCACGTTGATGGATTACGTTGCATCTCGACGAATCATCTCTGTGAATCGCACTGCATTGTCATCTCACCGGAACTCTCTTGCGCTCGCTAGACGGGGGAATACCCAGGGCTTCACGGTATTTCGCCACCGTTCGGCGAGCAACTCGGATGCCTTCCTTTGACAGCATGTCGGCGATCTTGCTGTCCGACAAGGGCTTGTCAGGCTCCTCCTGAGCGATTAGCTTCTTTATCTTCGCGCGGATCGCAGTCGAGGACATTTCCGTGCCGTCGCTCGCTGCAACGTGGCTGGAGAAGAAATAGCGAAACTCGAACACGCCGCGCGGCGTGTGCATGTACTTGTTCGTGGTGACGCGTGAAATCGTCGACTCGTGCATCTGCACGGCTTCGGCCACGTCCTTCAAGATCATGGGCCGCATGTACTCGTCGCCGTGCTCCAGGAAAGCCGATTGACGCTGCACGATGCAGCGGGCGACCTTGAGCAGCGTTTCGTTGCGGATCTCGAGGCTGCGAATCAGCCAGCGCGCCTCCTGGAGCTGGGTTCTGAGCACGGCGTGATCTGCAGAGCGCCCGATGAGCCCTGCGTAGCTCTGATTCACTCTGATGCGAGGCACGCTTGCTGGATTGATCTCGACTGCCCAGCCCTTTTCGGTCTTGCGCACGAACACATCGGGCACGATGTACTCCGCCGGCACGGAGTGCACGCTCGATCCCGGCCGGGGCTGACAGGAACGCACCAAGAGTAGGGCGTGCTCGAGCTCTTCTTCGGTGACGCGTAATTGGCGCCGAAGGAGCGCATATTGCTGCGCAGCCACTTCGTCGAGATATTGCTTGGCGATGAGCAGGGCGGTATCGCGTCCCGGTGTATTCGGATCGAGCTGGCGCAGCTGCAGCTCGATGCATTCGCTCACTGAGCGGGCGCCGACGCCCGCAGGGTCCATCTGCTGGACGTAACGCAACACTTGCTCGACCTCTTCCACGCTGGCATGAATCTCCGGCTGCAAGTTGCGTGCGATCTCGTCGAGCGGCTCGATGACGTAGCCGTCGTCATTGATGGCGTCGATGATGGCAGCGCCGATGCGCATCTCGCGCTCACTGAGGCGCGACATCTCGAGCTGCCACATCAAGTGCTCTTGCAGTGTCTCGCCGCGCGTGGAGGCGAACTCCTGCATCTCGTCGCCTTCTCCCGACCAGGGCGATTCCGACGGGCCCACGAAATGGGCATCGCTCCATTCGGGGTCGTCGATCAGGTCGTCTTCGTCGTCGCGTTCGCGCGTGGGCGCCTCGCTTGCCGTCACGGCGGCTTCGAACGGCGAATCGAGGGCGGCGTCGGACGATTCAAGGCTGGGAAGCTCGTCCTCGGATTCGAGCATGACGTTCGTTTCGAGCGCCTCTCGAATCTGTGCCTGTAGCTCGAGAACGGGGAGCTGCAGCAAACGGATCGCCTGCTGCAGTTGCGGCGTCATCGTGAGCTGCTGACCGAGCTTGAGCTGCAGTGCTGGTTTGAGCATTCGTCTCGCGAGCGAGGGCCCCGGCATCTGAGAAAGGTTCCCAGAAGCCAGCGGGATCCACGTTCAAAGGCGGAAGTCCTGTCCCAAGTACACCTCACGAACCTCTCTATTGGCAAGGATGTCGTCCGCAGTTCCGGACGCAATGACCACGCCGCCGTTGACGATGTAAGCGCGGCCGCAAATCCCCAGAGTTTCCCGCACGTTGTGATCGGTGATCAGCACGCCTATGTTGCGCTCGGTCAGATGTCGGATGATGCGTTGGATGTCGAGGACCGAGATCGGGTCGACCCCGGCGAACGGCTCGTCGAGAAGCATGAACCGCGGCTCGGCAGCGAGCGCACGTGCAATCTCTACCCGGCGGCGCTCGCCGCCTGAGAGGCTTTGGCCGAGACTGTTGCGGATGTGTCCGATGTGCAGCTCATCGAGCAGTGACTCGAGTCGACGCTGCCGTTCTTGGGGGCTCAGGTCAGCGCGCGTCTCGAGAATGGCAAGGATGTTGTCTTGCACGGTGAGCTTGCGGAACACCGAAGGCTCTTGAGGCAGGTAACCCAGACCGAGCTGCGCGCGCCTATGGACCGGCAGCCGGGTCACGTCCTTGTCGTCCAGCAGAATGCGCCCGGCGTCCGCCGGGACCAGCCCGACAATCATGTAGAAGGCGGTGGTCTTGCCGGCCCCATTCGGGCCCAGCAGCCCGACGACCTCCCCTTGGCCGACCTCGATCGACAAGTCCTTGACGACTTGGCGCGAACGGAAGCGCTTGGCCAGCCCTTCGACCCGCAGCTTGCTCATGCCTCGCCTTCCGAAACGACGTCGTCGGTGAGCACGGCAGTGCCGCCTTCGGCTGACGTGCCTTGCCGTTCCGCGCCGGTCTGTTCGTCGCCGCGTGGGCGAATCACACCGCGAACGCGGCCGGTGTCGCGTGCGTCGACGCGCACGCGCTCGTCGCGCAGGTCGTAAACGACCGTGTCGCCGCGAAACTCGTCACTTCCGTAGCCGAACCACACGTCACCGGAGAGTGTCACGACCTCGCGGACGACGTCGTACTCGATCGAGCGTGCGCGACCGCGCGCAAGGCGCTCGGAACCGTCGGCGCGTCGCTCGAAGTGCGCCGGCGAGCCTTCCACGCGTGCTTGCACCAGCACATTGTTCTCGAACGCTGCGGTTGCGCTCTGCGCCGTGAGCTCTGCCTCCGCGGTCTTGACGAGAACCGCGTCGCGGAACTCCCATTGCTTGTTCTCGGAACGGAAGGCACGGGCCACAGCCTGCTGCGCCTCGATGGAGTTGGTACCTTGCGTGACACGCACGTGGCCAAAGAAATGCGCGATGTCGTTCTTGAAGTCGACCTCCGATCGTTCGAAGTCGTAGGTGAAATCCTGCGTCGTCAACGTCGGCCGCTCGGCCGCGAACGCCACAAGTCCGAGTGCCAATGTCCCGACCAGCGCAAGCACGAGCGCACTACGGCTGCGCATAACGTCCCTCGCCTGCTTGCAGGTAAAGTCTCTGTTCGTTCATGTCGAAGCGAAAGCCCTGCACCTGCATCGCGTGCTGTCCGAAACGGATATCGACAGGCGAACGCGTGCTGAATGCTTCTTCTTTCTCGGTGTCGACAGCGAGCTCTTCGGTCTGCAGCCGCGCATCGAGATCGTCCTGCAGGGGCTCGAGCTCGACACGGCCATAGAGGTGCAGAACCGGCGAGGTGCCGGGTTTGTAACCTTCGTCGGCGGTCAGGCGCCAGCTCTGCTCCGCTCCTTGGTGATAAGTGGCGTGGACTTGGCTCATCGTGAGGTCGTCCGTCTCCGGCGAGACTTCGATGCGCGCGGCGGCGATCTGCGTTGCAAGCGAGCCGTCGGCAGCGGTTTCCTTGATTATGGCGTTGCGCACGTAATAGGTGGGTAATGAGGGTGCTGACGCGCTCGGGCGTGGGGTCGCTTCGCGCTCCTTGAATGTGCCGTAGCCGATCACGAGCGCCCCGAGCAATGCCGTAAGCGAAACCCAGCGCCAGTTCACGTTGTCACCGTCTGCGCCTACGATGCGCGTCGCTGGCTTTCCAGAATGAGGTCGCAGACCTCACGCACGGCTCCCTGACCACCACAGGCCTGCGTGATGAAGTGTGCGCGCGACCTGACACTCGGATGAGCGTCTGCCACCGCCACGGCGAGCCTTGCGGTCTCCAAGAGCGGCAGATCGGCCACGTCATCGCCGATGCAGGCGACGGCCTGCTCACTCAGCCCGAGAATATCGAGCAGCTCGCGCAGGGCCGCGAGCTTGTCGTCGGTCCCTTGGCGGACCCATGTCACACCGAGCTCGGACATGCGCCGCTCGACGGCCTCAGACGAGCGCCCGGAGATCACGGCGACCTGTATCCCGGCCCGCAGCACTTGCACGATCCCGGCGCCGTCGCGGACGTGAAAGCACTTCATCTCTTCTCCGCGCGCAGTGAAGTACAGCTTTCCGTCAGTGAGCACGCCGTCGACATCCAGGACGAGCAGTCGGACGTCATTGGCGCGCTCGAGGGGCGTTTCCATCACATTACCCCCGCGCGGAACAGGTCGTGGATGTTGAGCGCGCCGATCAAGACGTCTCGCTCATCGACGACGAGCAACTGTGTGATGCGGGATGCTTCAAGGAGGCGCACTGCTTCTGCAGCCAGCATGTCTGCAGTTACTGTCTTGGGGTTGCGGCTCATCACATCGGCCATCTTCTTGCCGCGTAGATCCGGATCGCGATCGAGGGTACGGCGCAAATCTCCGTCGGTGAAGATTCCCAGAACCTTTCCCTCCCCATCGACGATTGCGGTCATGCCGAGTCCCTTGCGGCTCATCTCGATCAGCCCGTCGCGCAAAGATGAGTCTGGTCCGACCATCGGTATCTGCTCGCCCGTGCGCATCACGTCCTCAATGCGCAACAGCAGTTTTCGGCCGAGTGTGCCCCCAGGATGCGAACGCGCGAAATCTTCCGGGGTGAAACCGCGAGCCTCGAGAATGGCCACCGCCAGCGCGTCACCCATGGCAAGGGCAGCGGTTGTGCTGGCAGTCGGCGCCAGGTTGTGGGGGCAAGCTTCCTCTGGGACGCTGACGTCGAGCACCACCGTGGCTGCCTTGGCGAGCGTGGAGGCTGGGGCGCCGGTCATGACGACGATCGGGATGCCCAATCGTTTGACAGCCGGTAGGATCGTCAGCAGCTCGGGTGTCTCGCCCGAGTTCGATAGGGCGAGCAACACGTCGTCGGCGGTGATCATCCCGATGTCGCCGTGACCCGCTTCGGCGGGGTGGAGAAAAAAAGCAGGCGTGCCGGTGCTCGCCAATGTGGCGGCGATCTTGTTGCCGATGTGTCCTGACTTGCCCATGCCGGAGACGACGACGCGCCCCTTGCAGGCGTGTAGGATCTGACAGGCCTTCACGAACGAGTCTTGAAGTCGTTGCTGGACGGCCGTCAGTGCGACGATCTCGGTTTCGAGCACGCGCCGGCCGCGTGCAAGGAGTTGTTCGGCATCGAGCACTCGTTTCATGCCGGCATGATAACGCGCCCACCCGTGGTACCGCGATGACCGTGCCTCAGATCGGCTAATATCGCTTGTAACTTCCTTACTTTCCTCCCTAGCCAAATGAAAGCCGCAGAAGTCCAAGCACTGATCGAAACAGGATTGCCCGGCGCACGCGTGCGCGTGACATCAGACGATGACACACACTTCGAGGCGGTGGTCGTGGCCGAGCAGTTCGTCGGCAAACGCATGATTCAACGACACCAGCTGGTGTACGCAACGCTCGGTGACCGTATGGGACGCGAGATCCACGCCTTGAGCATCCAGGCGCTCACGCCTGAGGAGGCGGACTCTCGGCTGTAGCGGCTTACGCTGTAGGCTCCGGGAGTCGGCCCGCAACCGCTGGCCTACAGCTCACCACCGCGATGAACATGACCTGAGCCTACAGTCTATGGATAAGCTCCACATCCGCGGCGGCACGCCTCTCGAGGGAGAGGTGCGCATATCGGGCGCCAAGAATGCCGCTCTGCCAATCCTGGCTGCTACGCTCCTCGCCGACAGTCCGGCCTCGGTCGGTAACGTGCCGCATCTGCGCGACGTCACGACCATGATCGAGCTGCTCGGACGGATGGGCGTGAGTGTGACCGTGACCGACAAGATGCGTATCGAGGTGGATGCGTCCACCATCCGGGAGTGCATCGCGCCTTATGAGCTCGTGCGCACCATGCGAGCCTCGATCGTCGTGCTAGGGCCGTTGCTCGCGCGGTTCGGCAAGGCAGACGTGTCGTTGCCAGGCGGGTGCGCCATTGGCGCGCGGCCAGTCAATCTTCACGTCGACGGCTTGCGTGCGCTTGGTGCCGATATCCACATCGAAAACGGCTATATCCGCGCACGCGCCGATCGATTAGTCGGCACTCGGCTCGTGCTCGATACGGTGACGGTCACGGGCACGGAAAATCTCATGATGGCAGCTACGCTCGCCGAGGGTGAGACGGTTATCGAGAACGCCGCCCGCGAGCCAGAAGTTGTCGATCTGGCGAACTTCCTCATATCCATGGGCGCGAAGATTCACGGCGCGGGGACGGACCGCATCGTGGTCGAGGGTGTAAAGAAGTTGCACGGCACGAGCTACGACGTCTTACCCGATCGCATCGAGAGCGGCACGTATCTCGTGGCGGGCGCGATCACGAGCGGTCACGTGCGCATCAAAGGCACGCGGCCGGACCACTTGGATGCAGTGCTGGTCAAGCTGCGGGATGCCGGCGCAACGTTGGGTATAGGGCCGAACTGGATTGAGCTCGACATGCGCAATCGTCGTCCGCGCGCGGTCGACATCCGCACGGCTCCTTATCCCGGCTTCCCCACCGACATGCAGGCGCAATTCGCAGCGCTGAACACGATTGCCGAGGGCACAGCGGCCGTCACAGAAACGGTTTTCGAGAACCGCTTCATGCACATGCTGGAGATGCGACGACTCGGCGCCGATATCCGCATCGAGGGCAATACCGCGATCATCCACGGTGTCGAGAAGCTGACTGCGGCACCCGTGATGGCGACGGACCTGCGAGCGTCAGCAAGTCTGGTGCTTGCAGGGCTGGTAGCGGAGGGAACCACTGAGGTGCTGCGCATCTATCACATCGATCGCGGTTACGAGTGCATTGAGGAGAAGCTCGCGCAGCTGGGCGCACACATCAAGCGAATACCGGGTTAGGTCCTTGCTCCCTAACCCACAAAGCGGGGGAGGGCAGGGAGGGATCATGTCCCGACAGCAGCACAAGTCAGCCGCCTCGTCGCGCGTTGCGTGGTGGGCGCTCGTCCAGTACTGCAGATACGTGCAACCGTTCCCGGCCACGCAGAGCCGAGATGGTGATGGTCGAGCCAGGCTGCATCGCTGCCACGCGATTCAATGCGTCTTCTGCATTGAGGATCGCTTGCCCATTCAGATGCGTGACGAGGTCGTGCGCGCGCAGCCCGGCGATCGCAGCTGGGCCGTTTGGATCCACTGCGGCAATGCGGATCGCTGCCGGTGGATCGAGCCCGAGCGCGGCGGCCATCTCGCGCGGCACGTCTTCCGAAGTGATGCCCAGCCATCCGCGGCGCACGCGCCCGTGCTCGAGGATTTGGCTCATCACTCCGCGGACCATGTTCACGGGAATCGCAAAGCTGATTCCGTCGGTGCCGAGCGCTTGTGAAAGAACAGCCGTGTTGATACCGATGAGCTCGCCATCGGTGTTGATGAGCGCGCCCCCGGAGTTGCCGAAGTTGATGGCCGCATCGGTCTGAATGAAGTCTTCGAAGTCGGCGACACCGAGACGCCCACGTCCGGTCGCGCTCACGATCCCCTGTGTGACGGTCTGGCTGAGACCGAATGGATTACCGATGGCGAGCACCACATCACCGACGCGCAATTCGTTTGAGCGTCCCATCGTCATGAAGGGCGGATCGTCCACATCGATCTTGAGAACGGCCAGGTCGGTATCCGGATCCGTCCCGACGATCGATGGTGTGGCGATGCGCCCATCCGCCAGCTGCACGCGGATCTCGTCGGCACCTTGGATGACGTGATGGTTGGTGATCAAGTGACCCTCACGGTCGACGATCACGCCGGATCCCAGGCTGCCCACGCGTCGTCTCACATTGGGTAGGTTCGGATGCAGGGACTGCGCCGGGCTTTCGACAATGCGAGCCGTATAAATGTTGACGACGGCAGGGCCCGCGCGGCTGACGGCATCAGCGAATGATCGCTGCACGTGCACGACCTGTGCCACTGGTGCGCTGGTGCGGCGCTCACCTTGGAGCGGAAACGGACCTTGCGCGATCCCGAAACGTGCAAGCAGCAACACGGTGGCGGCGCCCAGGCCGACGAGCGTCCATCTCAGGAGAAACTTCAGAGATTCTCGTAGGGTCGGCACGGTGCGCTTCAGTCAGATGAGCAGGGTGCCTCCTTGCGGCGCCGGTTGCGCTTCAAAGCGCGCTGAGCGATGTGTGTATAATGCGTAATTCCTCGAACGATTGAAACCATGCACTGGCATCCATCGCGATACAGCTTACATTGCGACGTGTGCCCGTGTGCCGGCGTGCGGGGACTTTAAACACGGGTCGAGTGGGCGTTGGGCCCCTCGCGGAGATTGTGGATGAGCGCAGAAGCAGAACGAATCGATGGGGGGCGACGGCACTTCTTGTTGGTCGCCACCACAGTCACGGGAGTCGCCGGGTTGGCTGCGACAGCAGTGCCCTTCTTGGCTTCTTGGAAGCCGAGCGCTCGAGCCCAAGCGCTCGGTGCACCCGTCGAGCAAGACGTCAGCAAGCTCGAGCCGGGCGGCGTACTGAAGGTGAATTGGCGTGGGCAGGCAATCTTCATCGTCCGGCGGACACCCGAGATGATCGCGACGCTCTCGGACCCGAAGGTCATCGCGCAGCTGCGTGACCCGAACTCAGAGGAGTCCGAGCAGCCCGAGTATGCGAAGAACGAGATCCGTGCGTTGCGTCCGGAGTTTCTCGTGCTGGTCGGAGTATGCACGCACCTGGGCTGCGCGCCGATTGACCGCTTCCAGCCGCAGGACGCCGAGCTCGGCGCCGATTGGCCAGGCGGATTCTACTGCCCGTGCCACGGCTCGCGATTTGATATGGCCGGTCGCGTGTTCAAGGACGTGCCGGCTCCCACGAATCTTCGTATTCCGCCGTACCGCTTCCTCAACGAAAGCGTGATTCAGATCGGCGTCGACGCGGAGGTTGCATAATGAGCGCTACGATGCAGGCTCCAGCTCGCCGCGGCCGCCTGGCGGCCATTGCCGAGTGGTGCGATCAGCGGCTGGGTTATTCGCGCTTTCTGAAGCAGCACGTTACCGAGTACTACGCGCCGAAGAATTTCAACTTCTGGTACTACTTCGGCTCGCTCGCGCTGCTCGTGCTCGTGATTCAGATCGTCACGGGCATCTTCCTCACGATGAACTACAAGCCCTCGGCCGAGGATGCATTCGCCTCCGTCGAGTACATCATGCGCGATGTCGAGTGGGGATGGCTCATCCGCTACATGCACTCGACCGGGGCGTCGGCATTCTTCGTGGTCGTCTATCTGCACATGTTCCGGGGGCTCATGTACGGCTCGTACAAGAATCCGCGCGAGCTGGTGTGGATCCTGGGCATGCTGATTTATCTGTGCCTGATGGCCGAGGCGTTCTTCGGCTACCTGCTGCCGTGGGGCAACATGTCCTACTGGGGCGCACAGGTGATTGTGTCGTTGTTCGGTGTGATCCCGGGGATCGGCGAATCCCTGGTGGAGTGGATTCGCGGCGACTACTACATCTCCGATATCACCCTGAATCGTTTCTTCGCGCTGCACGTCATCGCACTGCCGCTCGCGCTCATCTTCCTCGTGGTCGTGCATATCCTCGCGCTGCACGAGGTGGGCTCGAACAATCCCGATGGCGTCGAGATCAAGCAGCTCAAAGGCCCGGACGGTCATCCGGTCGACGGCATACCATTCCATCCTTACTACACAGTGAAGGACCTGGTGGGCATCACAGTGTTCCTCATGTTCTTCGCGGGCGTGGTCTTCTTCGCGCCCGAGATGGGCGGCTATTTCCTCGAGCACGCGAACTTCCAGCCGGCCAACCCGCTGCAGACGCCGGAGAACATTGCACCGGTGTGGTACTTCACGCCGTTCTACGCGATTCTGCGCGCGGTGCCGAACAAGTTCCTCGGTGTCGTGCTCATGGCTTTGGCAGTGATCTCTTTCGTGTTCCTGCCTTGGCTCGATCGCTCGAAGGTCAAGTCGATCCGCTATCGCGGTTGGATCTACAAGACCTTCCTCTTTTCGTTCGCCGTGAGCTTCATCGCTCTCGGATATCTGGGTCTTCAGCACGTCACGCCGGCCTACACCTATGCGGCTCGCTTCTTTACTGTTGTGTACTTTGCGTTCTTCATTCTCATGCCCTGGTATACCAAGATCGATCCAACCAAGCCGGTGCCTGAGCGGGTGACCTACCATGCGCATTAAGAACATCGCGCTCGCGCTCGTAGTGGGCATGTCATGGGTCGGCGTGAGCTTGGCAGCTTCGCCGGGGGCGGGGCTGCTGCAGCCAGCTAATAACGACGTTGCGAACACGGCGTCCTTACAGCGCGGTGCCCGCAATTTCGTGAACTATTGTCTTGGATGCCATTCGGCGAAGTATGTGCGCTACAGCCGCCTCGCCGCAGATCTGGGACTCACGGAATCGCAGGTCATCGAGAACCTGCTGTTTACGGGCACCAGCATTCACGACACCATGGAGGTGGCGTTGCCGCAGGAGGCTGCCGCGAGGTGGTTCGGTACGACGCCGCCCGATCTGTCGTTGATCGCCAGGGCGCGCGGGACCGATTACATTTATACGTTCCTGAAATCGTTCTACCTCGATCCGAAACGGCCGACGGGTGTCAACAATCTCGTGCTGCCGGGAACCTCCATGCCGCACGTGCTGTGGGAGCTGCAGGGCTATCAGGCAGCCGTCTACGACGGCGAAAGCGACCCGGCGCGCGATGCGGTGCACAAGAAGTTCAAAGGCTTCGAGTTGGCGCAGCCAGGGTTGTTGTCGCCCGAGGAGTTCGACCAGTTCGTACGCGACACGGTGAACTTCCTCGACTACATTGCGGAACCGATGCAGTTGCAGCGGCGTAAACTGGGCTTCTACGTGCTTGGGTTCCTGCTGGTGTTCTTTGTGCTCGCGTACGCGCTCAAGAAGGAGTATTGGAAAGACGTGAAGTGATTGTTGCGGGTGCCGCCGTGCGGCACCCGCTTGTCAGCCCGAAGTCCAGGCCTACCACCGTGATGACGCTCTTCTCCAAGGCGGATGATCCATGGAGCCATCGCACGCGTATCGTGCTGGCGGAGAAAGGTATTCCCTACGAGACGATCGACGTTTCCGACGGGAACCTTCCGGAGGATCTGCTGGATTTGAATCCATACAGCACGATACCGACGCTCGTGGATCGCGATCTCGTGCTGTACGAGTCCCGCATCATCATCGAGTACTTGGATGAACGCTTTCCGCACCCACCGTTGATGCCGGTCGATCCGGTTACACGCGCGCAGTTTCGCCTTGCGCTCTATCGAATCGAGAAGGACTGGTACAGCCTTGCAGATCAGATCATCAATCAGAGCGACAAGAAGCAGAGCCTCAAGGCGCGCAAGGTGCTCGCCGAGAGCATTCTTGCGAGTGCTGACGTGTTCAAGGCGAAGCCGTATTTCTTGTCCGACGAATTCTCGCTCGTGGATGCGACCGTTGCGCCGATTCTTTGGCGTTTGCCCGCGTGGGAGATTGATCTGACGCCTGCTCCAGCCATCGCGCGATATGCAAACTTGATTTTCTCTCGTCCTGCCTTCAGGCAAAGCCTCTCGCCTGTCGAGCAGGAAATGCGCGCCTAGGGGCGAGACGGCAAGCCATGAGCCAAGGTTCCTTGAAGCCGCGCAGGCCCTATCTGCTGCGGGCCATGCACGAGTGGATCAGCGACAACAACCACACCCCGCACATCGTGGTTGACGCGACGGTCGAGGGTGTGGAGGTGCCGCGCCAGTACGTGCAAGGCGGCAAGATCATCCTGAACGTGAGTTACCAGGCCACCGACGGCTTGGTTTTGGGAAACGACGTCGTGCGTTTCCGTGCGCGCTTCGGGGGATCCATCTTCGACGTGACGGTGCCGGTGGCGGCCATTCTTGGCATCTACGCGCGGGAGACCGGGCAGGGAATGATCTTTTCCGAGGTGGACGCACCGCCTCCGCCGCCCGACAAGCCTTCACCCACGTCTGAGGGCTCTTCGAGCAGCGGCGATACCAAGCGCGGGCGGCCGACGCTGCGGGTGGTCAAGTAAAGCGCGTCTCCGAGCCTCTTCCTAGGGATAGAGCCGCGTCGTTTCCCAATCGCTGGCAGTAAAGGAGTATTCGTCACGCGGCTCCAGATTGCGCCTCCAAACCGCCCGGTCGTGTATGCGATGTGCGCCTTCCGTCCAGAGCTCGAGCGATTCGATCCATAGGCGAAAGCCACCCCAGTGCGGCGGTCTCGGCACATCGCCCTGTGTTGTCCCCGGAGCAATACCGAACCGCTCGGCGACTTGGCGCACACGTTCCTGGAGCACACTGCGCGAGGCGAGCGGGGCACTTTGCTCGCTCGCCCACGCGCCGATGCGGCTTTCAAGCGTACGCGTGGCGAAATAGGCGTCGCTTTCCTGAGGCGGCGAGCGTACCACGCGACCTTCCATGCGCACTTGTCTGTGTAGCCCGTCCCAATGAAAGACGACGGCGGCGTATGGCCGCTGGATGAGCTCGCGTCCTTTGCGGGAAGCATAGTTCGTGAAGAACACGATGTAGCCTTCGTGCGACGCGATGTGCTTGCACAAGACGACGCGTGCCGACGGCCGTCCTTGCTCGTCGACGCTTGCGAGCACCATTGCGTCGGGATTCGGTTGCAGGCGACAGGCGCGCGCGTGCCGGAACCACTCTTCGAAGACCGGCATGGGGTCGCGCGGCAACGGTTGCGGAAGCAGCTCGGAGGCGGGCATGGATGTATTCCTCAACAAAGCTCAATTATGCAGCCGTTCCGCGGCGAATGCCGATTCAGGACGCATTCAGCGGCCGGACGATAGCGTCAGTCTCGTCACAAATGCATCAGGAGGCTCGAATGCGTGTGTTTGCGGCGATACCCTGGGCGCGTCGTTTGAGCATGCTTGTCCTTGCGCTGAGCGCGTTCGGTTGGGTGGCAGGCGCTGATGCCGGCGAGCGGCACCGCCCCCGTGATCATCATCGACACGCGCACAAACGCGAGCACCACTTTCCTGTGCACCACGTTCACGTGCATCACCACGGCAAACACAGCAAACCTCGCGTGGTTCATCGTCCAGGTTGGCACTACCACGCCGGACGCTATTGGGCGCCGCCGAGTTATCGCGGACGTCGCTGCACCGATCATCGGCATTACCACGGCGTCCATTACCACGTGACCGTGCACGATTACTACACCTACTACTATCCGCGCTACCGTTATCACGGTTCTCTTCCGAGCAGTCCGCACGCCAGCCTCATCATCACCGTGCCGTTGTTCTAGCCCACGGGAGGGTGTGAGTCCGGCCAGAGCCCGACGCGCAGGTGCCTTGTCCCGACCTACAGCCCCGTGTGGCGCTCGGGGCTTGGCTTTGGGCCATCGGCTGCTGGGGTTCGGGCTGGCGCGCCTTACCTTGCGGGCGTACGCGGCGCAAAGTAAAAAGGTCGTGAACCACTAGCTGCGTACAAAGGCCTGCTTCGATGAGTCTTGAAGGGCTGCGCGCCCGGTTGAACGAGCTTGACAGACAACTCCTCGCACTGATCGCGGAGCGACAGAAATTGAGCCGCGAAATCGCGGAAGTGAAGTCGCGCGAAGGGCTTGCGACGCGCGACTTCAAGCGCGAACGCGAAGTGCTCTTGCAAGCGCGCCAGACGGCAGAGACGCTGGGGTTGTCACCTGCGCTGGCAGAGTCCGTGATGCGTTTGCTGATCCGCGGCTCCTTGACGACACAGGAACGCATCCGGGTTGCTGCCAGCGGGAAAGGCGAAGGCCGCAGTGCCTTGGTGATCGGCGGCAGCGGCAAGATGGGACGCTGGTTCGCCGAATTTCTTGGCTCCCAGGGGTACTCGATCACCATCGCCGATCCTGCAGGTGAACCGGAAGGGTTTGCTCGTGACGCTTACACATACGTGCCCGATTGGCGGAACCTGTCCCTGAAGCACGATCTCATCGTGGTCGCTACGCCGTTGAAGGTCGCGAACGGCGTGCTCCTCGAGCTCGCGCAGCGACGCCCCGAAGGCGTGGTGTTCGATATCGGCTCGTTGAAGACGCCGTTGCGCCAGGGCATCGCTGCTCTGCAGGCGGCTGGCTGTCGGGTCGCGTCGATTCACCCGATGTTCGGGCCCGACACGGAGTTGCTGTCGGGACGGCACGTGATCTTCGTGGACACCGGAGACAAGGAGGCAATTGAGCAGACGCGCGGCTTGTTTGCTTCCACGATGGCAGAGCAAGTGCTGATGAGCCTCGACGATCACGATCGGTTGATCGCCTATGTGTTGGGGCTTTCCCACGCGCTCAACATCGCTTTCTTCACCGCGCTTGCGGAGAGCGGCGAGGCAGCGCCGCGACTCGCGACGCTCTCCAGCGCGACTTACGATGCGCAGGTCGATGTAGCAACCCGCGTCGCCAACGAGAGTCCCGAGCTGTACTTCGAGATTCAAAGTCTGAACGAGTACGGGAAAGAGTCACTTCAGGCACTGCGTGACGCCGTCGACAAGATTTGGTGCTCGGTGGTCGCGAACGATCAGGCGCAGTTCACTGCACTGATGCGCAAAGGGCGTGAATACCTTGCCGGACGCGTGCGAGAAGCTTGACCCTACAGTGCCTGGACCGCTGCAAGCCGAATGTCTGCGCGAGATCTCCACAACGAAGTGCGCGAGCTGCGCAGTCGCATCGCAGCGCTCCTGGAGGAGGCGGCAGCCAACGAGCGTCTCCTGAAGCGTAACCAGGAGCGCGAGCTCGAGCTGCTGAGGGCAGAGACGATCCCGCAGTTGTTCGAGACGATCTGTGACAGGCTCAAGGCATCCTACGCGCTCGAGGCCGTGACGTTGCTCTTGTGCGATCCGGAGCACGAGATCCGGCACTTGTTGATTGCCGAGCACATCGATTCCGCAGCCTTTCCGAATGTGCTGTTCACGGACGACATGAGCGCCATGGCTCCGCAGTTCAACTTCTTTCACAAGCCGTGGCTCGGGCCATATATGGGATGCGATCATCAGCGCCTTTTCCCCGAGGCAGAGACCATTCGCAGCGTGGCGCTGATTCCGCTGCGGCGTCACGACCGATTACAAGGGAGCCTCAATTTCGGGAGCGCGGATGAGAAGCGGTTTTCGCGCCATCTGGCCACCGATTTCCTCGCCCATTTGGGAGTGATCGCTGCATTTGCCATTGAAAACACGATCAACCGTGCGCGCCTCGTACGAAGCGGCCTCACTGATTTTTTGACCGGTTGGCACAACCGTCGCTACCTTCACGCGCGACTCACGGAAGAACTTGCTCGCGCGCAGCGCCAAGGCACCGGCCTCACGTGCCTGATCGTCGACCTGGATCGCTTCAAGGAGATCAACGATCGTTATGGACATCTCGTGGGCGATATGGCACTGCGCGAGGCGGCCAAGCGCGTCGATGCGCAGATCCGCGATAGTGACGCGGCTGCGCGCTTCGGTGGCGACGAGTTTGTGATCCTCGCGCGCGACCTTTCTCCGGAACAGGCAGTGGCGCTCGGCGAGCGCATTCGGTGCGCAGTGAGCTCGACCCCCCTTGAGATCTCGGCTGGTACTCAAGTGCACATGACCGTCTCGATAGGCGTTGCCGGGATCGTGCCCTCGCGCGAGGATCCCGACCTTAAACGGGTGGCCGAGCGCTTGCTTGCCGATGCCGATTCGGCTTTGTATCGCGCCAAAGAGCTGGGCCGAGACCGCGTCGAGCTGGCGTGAAACGTGCCCCAAGACGGGGGCAGGCTCGGTGCGGCGCGAGTCATTTCTCGGGAGTCTCGTAGTTGCCCGCAGCGATTTCTTGTCGCCATTCGCATGGCGTGCTAGTATTGCTAATGCGATTCATTCTCATTAATCAGTAGGACCATGCCACATCGAACCCTCTCACCGCTCGCTCGCTGCGGAGCGTTACTCGCGCTTGGCTTCCTAGCATTGACCGGGTGCAGTCGCGCACCGACGGAGCTCGTTGTGTACTCCTCCCGCAACGAGCAGCTCATCAAGCCAATGTTCGACCGCTACACGCAGGAGACCGGGCAGGCGATCCGCTTCGTAACGGACGATGCTGGGCCTCTCATCGAGCGGCTGGCTGCCGAAGGCAAGAATTCACCTGCCGATATTCTGCTTACTGTGGATGCAGGTCAGCTGTGGCAAGCGGCCGAGCGCGGCCTCCTGCAGCCGATCGAATCCGAAATCATTAAGACGAACATTCCTGCGCATTTGCGCGACCCACAGTCGCGCTGGTTCGGCTTGTCGGTTCGTGCCCGCACGATCGTCTACAGCACCGAGCGCGTCGACCCGCAAGATCTGAGCGGCTACGAGGACCTCGCAGACGAACGTTGGCGTGGTCGCTTGTGCTTGCGAACCTCCAAGTCGGTCTACAACCAGTCTCTCGTCGCCATGATGATCGCTGCTCACGGAGAGGAGAGGACGGAAGAGATCGTGCGAGGATGGGTGGCCAATCTCGCTACCGAGCCGTTCGCGAACGACACGCGTCTCATGGAAGCGATCGTCGCCGGGCAGTGCGACGTCGGCATCGTCAATAGTTACTACTTCGGCCGGCTGGTGCGCGATAAGCCGGACCTCCCCATCAAGCTCTTTTGGGCGACGCTCGCAGGCGAAGGGGTGCATGTCAATGTGTCGGGCGCGGGCGTGACGGCGGCGGCACCGCGTGCCGAGGCCGCACGCAAATTCCTCGAGTGGCTCACCGAGGCGGAAGCGCAGGCCATGTTTGCCGGGGCCAATCTAGAATATCCGGCCAACCCGAACGTTGCGCCGGATCCTCTCGTCGCCGCATGGGGCACGTTCCAGCCAAGTCCTTTGAACGTCGCTCAAGCAGGCGAGCTGCAAGCAGCTGCGGTGCGTCTCATGGATCGGGCCGGATTCCGTTAAGCAGTTAAGCACGACATGGCAGTGGTCGCTGCGGAGTTGGCACCGCCTCGTTCGAGCAGAGCGGCCGACCTGCGCAGTTTCCTCTTGCTGGCGGTGCTGTGCTTGCCAGCGCTCGTGCCTCTGGCAGTCGTGCTCAGCGCGGTGCTGACGCCAGAGGTCGAGGTTTGGTCGCACCTGCTGCAGTACGTGCTGCCGGAGGTGATTGCGAACACGATCGTGTTGGTCGTGGGCGTCTCGCTCGGCGCGGCAGTGCTCGGCACACTGCTCGCGTGGGTCACATCGGCGTGCGAGTTTCCGGGGCGACGATTCTTCGAATGGGCTTTGTTGCTGCCCCTGGCGATGCCAGCCTATGTGCTGGCGTTCATCGCGATCGGCTATCTCGACTACGCCGGTCCGCTGCAGAGCTGGCTGCGCGAGGTGTTCGGCTCATCGCGCTGGGTGCCTCCCATCCGCTCGACCGGCGGCGTGATCGCCGTTCTCACGCTTTCCCTGTATCCCTATGTTTATCTGCTGGCGCGTGCCGCGTTTCTTTCGCAGGGACGCCGGGCGCAGGAAGCCGCCCGCTCACTCGGCATGAGCGCGGCGCGTGCCTGGTGGCGTGTCGTGCTGCCCATGGCGCGTCCGTGGATCGTCGCCGGCGCGGCGCTTGTCGCCATGGAAACGCTGGCCGATTTCGGCGCCGTGTCCGTCTTCAACTACGACACGCTCACGACGACGATGTATCGCGCTTGGTTCGGGATGTTCTCGGTCAACGCAGCGCTCGAGCTCGCCGCCGTGCTGCTGGTTTTCGTCTTGATCGTATTCGCATTCGAGCGGCGTGCGCGCGCAGGCCTGCGTTTTGCCACGACGCGCGATCTCAGCCAGCAAGCACCGCGGATCAGACTGCGCGGCGCGCGGGCAACGCTTGCAACATGCTTTGCGGCAGTCGTGTTCGGGCTCGGCTTCTTCTTTCCCGTGTTGCAGTTGGTGCTCTGGGTCGTCGAACGGGCGGCCATGGATCTAGATGCGCGCTATTTCGAGTTCGTGATGCACAGTGTGGTGCTCGCGACATCGGCGGCGCTCATCATCAGCGCAGCAAGCTTGCTCGTTGCTTATCTCGAACGCCATCACGGCACGTTGATGGTGAAGCTGTTGGTGCGAATCGCCACCAGCGGCTACGCCATACCGGGCACGGTGCTTGCCATCGGCATCGTGGTCCCCATCATTGGGGTCAACAACACATTGCAGAGTTGGCTTTCGGCGTGGCTGGGGCCGTCGGCCCCAGCCCTGCTGCTGCAGGGAACTCTCATCACAGTGCTGCTCGCCTACTTCGCGCGCTTTCTTGCCGTCGGGTTCAATCCCGTGGAGAGCGGTCTGAATCGCATCACGGCGGCTATCGACGAGGCCGCTGTCAGTTTGGGGGCGGCTGGCTTCCAGCTGGTGCGGCGGGTGCACGTACCGCTTCTGCGCACGAGCCTCATGACTGCGGCGATTCTCGTGTTCGTGGACGTGATGAAGGAAATGCCGATTACGCTCATCGCACGCCCGTTCGGCTGGGACACGTTGGCGGTGCGAGTATTCGAGATGACTTCCGAAGGCGAATGGGAGCGCGCAGCGCTTCCGGCATTGGCAATCGTGCTTGTGGGACTCATTCCAGCGGCCTTGCTTACACCTCGAGGTGAGCATGTGGCTTGAGCTTCACGAGGTCGTGCGCAGGTTCGGCACGCGAGCTGCCGTCAATGGGCTCTCGTTCCAGCTCGAGCGCGGCGCCATCGGTTGCCTTCTTGGTCCGAGCGGCTGCGGCAAAACGACGGCGCTACGGTGTATCGCAGGGTTCGAGCCGATCGACGACGGCGTGATTCGCGCCCAAGGTGTGGTGCTCGCGAAACGGGGGGAGTCGATTGCTCCAGAAAAGCGCCACATCGGGATGGTGTTCCAGGATCTGGCACTGTTCCCGCATCTCAACGTGCATGACAACGTCGCGTTCGGGCTTGCACACGTGTCTCGTGACGAGCGCAGACGGCGTGTGGAAGAGTTGCTGACAGTGGTCGGCTTGGCGGACCGATGCTTTCATTATCCGCATCAGCTGTCCGGGGGCGAGCAACAGCGAGTCGCGCTAGCTCGTGCGCTGGCTCCGAAACCCGATATCGTGTTGCTCGATGAGCCGTTCTCGAGCTTGGATTCGGAGCTCCGGGAACGGCTTGGCCTCGAAGTGCGACAGGTGCTGAAACGATTCGGAGCGACTGCGCTGCTCGTCACCCATGACCAACGCGAGGCGTTCGCCGTTGCAGATGTGGTCGGGGTGATGCGTGATGGCAGGCTGGAGCAGTGGGCCACCCCTTACGAGCTCTATCACCAACCTGCGACACGATTCGTCGCCGATTTCATCGGCGAAGGTGTGTTCCTGCCGGGCGACATCGTCGGTCCATCTGCCGTTCAGACCGAGCTTGGTGTCCTGCACATGAACGGGGGAGCTAGGTGGCGGCCCGGTCAACGTGTCGACCTGCTGTTGCGTCCGGACGATGTCATACACGATGACGCCAGCCCATTGACCGCAGAGGTCTGTGCGCGAACTTTTCGCGGTGCCGACTTTCTGTACACATTGCGCCTGCCGAGCGGCACGCAGCTGCTCTCGCTCGTGCCGAGTCATCACGATCACGCGATCGGAGAACGCATCGGCATCCGCATCGAACCGGACCACGTCGTTGCGTTCGAGCGCAAATCTTCCTGAGCGCAGCGCGGAGGACAGCTCATTACCTTGCCGTCCGTCTCATCAAGATCAGGAACAGCGGCACACCGACGAGTGCGGTCAGCGCCCCTGCCGGTAGTTGCCTTGGGGCGAACAGCGTTCGCGCACCGAGATCCGCGAGCATCACCAGGGTGCCGCCGAGCAACGCCGCTGCCGGAATGACCAGGCGATGATCGGACCCGAGCATGAGGCGCGTAAGGTGAGGAGTCACGAGGCCTACGAACCCGATTGTGCCCGCGCTCGTGACCGCCACCGCCGTAAGCGCCGAGCTGGCGATGAATATGCCAATCCGAAGGAGGGTGACTGGCGCACCGAGCACTCGGGCCTGGGTGTCGCCGCGTGCCAGCAGATTCAAGTGTCGCGCGAGCGGTATGCCGCCCACGACGGTGATGGCGACGAGGACGAGAAGCGGTTCCGGGCGCGCGGCGGCAGACAGATCGCCGATCATCCAGAACAGCATGCTGCGCAACTGCACGTCTTCGCCGAGCGCCAGCAAGATCGTGACGATCGCGCCGGCGCCTGCTGCTACGACGATCCCGGTGAGCAGCAGCCTGAAAGGTGCCCAGCTGCCTTCGCTGTGGGCGAGCGTGAAGACCAGGACCGTCGCGGCGAAGCCACCCAGCAAAGCCCCTGCGTCGATGGCGAAGCCGCTCAGGCCCAACAGCATGGCCGACAGCGCACCCACCGCTGCTCCGCCCGACACACCCATGACGAACGGATCGGCCAATGGATTGCGTAGTAGCACCTGCATGAGCGTGCCTGCCAGCGCAAGCGCGCCGCCAGCGGCGAATGCGGTCAATGTGCGCGGCAGTCGTAGCTCGAAGACGAGCGCATGAGCAAGGCTGTCGGTCGTGACAAACGATGCCCACAGCTCGTCCCAGCCGAGCTCCACGCTGCCAACCGCCAGAGAGAGGCAGAAGGCGACGAGCGCAGCGACCGCCAGCGCGACATAGGTCCCGAATATGCGACTGTGGTTCACGCCGGAAAGCCTACCTACCGCCCGGTGGGCGTCCAAGCACGATGTGCCACCATTGCACATGATCCGCCTATTCACCCGTGCGTCCGTGTGGAACAATCAAGCAATTGCTCCAGTAGGCTGAGCCTGCTGTCTTGTTCGATGACATGACCGATACGATCGATGCAGATGGCTTTCGGGCGAACGTTGGGATCGTCTTGATCCGCGATGACCGACAAGTTTTCCTTGGGGGACGCGCCGGCGGGCGCGGCTGGCAGTTCCCGCAGGGAGGGGTCCGCCAAGGTGAGTCGCCGGAAGAAGCCCTTTATCGTGAGCTCAAAGAGGAGATTGGGCTCGAGCCAGAGCACGTTCAGTTGCTGGCATCCACGCGCCGCTGGCTGCGCTACAGGTTGCCGAAGCAGTACGTGCGCCGTAACAGTGATCCGCCCTGTATCGGACAGAAGCAGCGGTGGTTCTTACTGCGTTTCGTCGGCGCAGAAGATCAATTCAAATTCGACTCGACCGCCGAGCCCGAGTTCGAGTGTTGGCGCTGGGTCGATTATTGGACGCCGGTGCGCGAGGTAATTTTCTTCAAGCGCGCGGTCTATGCTCGCGCCCTGGACGAGCTGGCGCGACGTGCGTTTCCCGACGATCCGCCAGAGCTGCCTGCCTGGTACGAGCAAGACAAGCACCTGCGAAATGTTGCCCGCCGGCGCCTAACCCACGGCAAGCAACCGGCTCCAAGGTCGTGAGCCAGAGGCTTCGCCCGCCAGACGACGTCGCCGGGGGCTAGAGCATACGCTCAGAAGGGCTTTACGACGGCCAGTACCACGATCGCGATCAACAGCAGCGCCGGCACTTCGTTGAAAACGCGAAACCAGCGCTCGGATTTTGGCTGCTCATCGCGCCGGAAGGCGGCTACGAATCTGTAGCACCAAACGTGGTACGCGATGAGCAGCGCCACCAGGGTCAGCTTGGCGTGAAGCCACCCTGCTTGCATCAGCACCGGAGTGTGTACGATCAGCGACACGCCGAAGATGGCGGCCAATGCGGCGCCGATCGTCATGATCGCGAACAGTTTGCGCTCCATCACCTTGAATCGTTCCCTGCCGATGTCGTCTGTGGCCGCCGCGTGATAGACGAACAAGCGCGGCAGGTAGAAGAGCCCTGCGAACCAGGTCACGACAAAAACAATGTGAAATGCTTTCAGCCAAAGCATGTCTGCCTATGGGGCGTGTCTCGATGTTTCAGCACTAGCTGACGCGGTCTGGCGGCTTGGCCGGCCTTAGAGCGTCCCAGGGTGGCATTCCTTGCGACGGGTCGCATTACCTCAGGTGCGGCTATGGTCTAATTTTTGTAAGGTTAACCGCAACTACCCGAACGATGGCAGATCATGCTTCTCTGCGCACGGGCCGTCTGGTGGTCCGCTATCACGCACCCTGGCGTCGGCGAGCAATCGCGGTCGGCTCCATCGTTGGACTGGTGGTGCTCGTGCTCGGTGCGTTCGAGTTTGGCAGGTACCGCAGCGGCTACAACAAGCTCGCAGAGATACAGCTGCGGCGCGAGCTCACGGCTACGATCGAGCGCCTTGAGAAGGAAAACGAAAAATTGCGACAAGCGATTGCCGCCGCCGAGCTGGCGCGCGAAGTCGATCGCAAGGCCTACGCTGATGTCGAGAAGAACCTCGCGGAGTTGCAGGCACAGATTCTGAAGCAGCAGGAGGAGCTGACCTTTTACCGCGGCATTGTGTCGCCCGAGGACGGCATCGGGGGATTGCGCATTCAGCGCTTCCAGGTTCTACCGGGCGCTGGGGAGCAGCACTTTCGCCTGCGCCTGGTGCTTGTGCAATCCATGCGACAGGAGACGGTCGTCTCCGGATCGGTGAGAATTGCAATCGAGGGCGTATTGGATAACAAGCCTTTGCAGCTTTCGCTTGCCGACACTCGCACGGAGCGGGCTGGCGGGGCGGAGCTTCCTTTCCGCTTTCGCTATTTCCAGAACGTGGAACAGGACATCGAGCTGCCGCCGGGATTCGAGCCGCGCGCCGTCAACGTGGAAGTGCGCAGCGCCAAGCTGGCGCCGTTGCGAGAGTCGTTCCCGTGGCAGGTGCAGGTCGAGAGTTGACGGTTGGTAGACCAGACGGAGGACGCGCGTGCGCTCTTCTGGAGGTCGACCGGCAGAGTAATCAGGTTTTCGTATGTTCGGCCGAAACAAACCGAAATCTCAGCGTATCGATACTCTCATCGGCGCGGGCACGCGCATTATTGGCGATGTGCAGTTCAGCGGCGGATTCCACGTCGACGGTCATGTCAAAGGCAATGTGGACGCGCCTCCCGACTCGGGCGCGCTGCTGAGCGTGAGCGACGGCGGCGTCGTGGAGGGCTCAGTCGCTGTCCCGAACGTTATCCTGAACGGCACCGTCAAAGGCGACATCCTGGCTCACGAGCGTATCGAGCTCGGGGCCACGGCACGAGTGATCGGCAACGTGTACTACGGCCTGATCGAGATGGAGATGGGTGCGGAGATCAACGGCAAGCTCATTCACGAGCCGCGCAAGCCGGTGGGTCGGCCGCAGGACTGGACCGTGCATTCCGGGGACAATGGATCTATCATCGATGAATCTCCTTCCGACTCAGAGGCAGGCTAGGCTCCTCCTTGATCTGGGCTGAGCTGACCCTATGTTTTTAGTATGAACGCACAAGTCCAAGCTCCTCCAACTCTCATTTTCACCGACGCTGCAGCCGCGAAGGTGAGCGAGCTGATCCGAGAGGAAGCCAATCCGAACTTGAAGCTTCGCGTCTTCGTCCAGGGTGGCGGCTGCTCTGGCTTTCAGTATGGCTTTACGTTCGACGAGACCGTGGAGGAAGGCGACACGTTGATTGAGAATCAAGGTGTCACGCTGCTCGTCGATCCCTTGAGCATCCAGTATCTGGCCGGCGCCGAGATCGACTATCGAGAAGACATCGACGGGGCCCAGTTCGTCATACGCAATCCGAACGCGCAAACCACCTGCGGTTGCGGCGCGTCGTTTTCCATGTAGCGTCCGGCTCCTGGGACGTGATGACGGTCCCAGCCGCCCATTCTTCGATGGGCACGTCGCATGCCGTCGCACCGCAGCTCGCTGTCGCTGTGCCGCCGAGGATATCGGCGGACACACGTGCCTTGCGTCAGACCTCCGGATCAGCCGAGCTTGAAGAGTGACTGGCCTGTTCGGCGGGCACGGCGGCCACGGCCGCATCGCGCGCGCGGTCCAGTGACGCGAACAGCTCTCGCGCACGGGCTTCGAACGCAGCCCGGTAGGGCTCGGATATCGGCTCCGCCTTGGGCAAGGGCACCGTGCGCGGGTTCTTGTGCACGCCGTTGACGCGATATTCGTAGTGAAGATGAGGGCCTGTCGCTGCGCCAGAGCTGCCGACGTAACCGATCGTGGCGCCTTGCTTGACGCGCATACCGGCTTTCAATCCTGGCGCAAAGCGCGACATGTGCGCATAAAGCGTCGATATGCCACCGCCGTGCTCCAAGATGACGACCCGCCCATAGCCGCCTTTGGTACCGACAAAGGCAACCCGACCGTCACCGGCGGCTTTAATGACAGTGCCGGTGGGCGCTGCGTAGTCGACCCCTTTGTGCGCCCGGATCGTGTTCAAAATGGGATGACGACGACGCGGATTGAAGTGTGAGCTGATGCGGGTGAAATCGAGCGGCGCGCGTAAGAACTGTCGGCGCATGCTGCGCCCATCGGGCGCAAAGTAGTCGGCAATCTGCTTGTCTTCCGACTCGAAGTAGATCGCCCGGTGTGTGACGCCATTGTTGGTGAACTCGGCTGCGAGAACGCGCCCGTCGCCGATGTATTCGCCGTCGCGGAACTTTTGCTCGTAGACGACCGTAAAGCGGTCTCCTGTACGGACATCCAGCGCGAAATCGATATCCCATCCGAAGATGTCGTTGGCCAGCTTCAGGATGATTTCGGGGCTGACGCCGGCGGCTCTGGCCGACACGAACAACGAGCTTTCGATTGTGCCGTGCGCAAATGCCTCGCGAACTTGCACAGGCGTTGTGAGCACTGCCGTGTCAAAACCCGACTCGCCGCGAGTGACGTGAAGCACTTCGGTTTCGCTGATGCGACGCTTGAGTTCCTGCACTGCGCCTTCGTTGTGGACCAGCGTGATCTTGTCGCCTGGTCGTAGCCGGTCGAGGCTTTCCCGTACTCCGGGCAGGTTACGAATGGTGGCGAGGTCAGTCAGGCTGAGCTTGTGCTGACGGAATATACGATCGAGCGTGTCGTTCCGCCTGACGACGAGCTCGACGGTCTCGCCGAGAGGCTCTTCCTCGAGCGGTTCCGGTGTTACGACGGGCGCTGGCGGAAACTCGGGTAGATCACTCGCCGCCGACGGCAACGTATGGGTGCTCGAAGTGGGTTGCGTGCCAAAGAAGGAATGAACGATGAGGGCGCCGACAAGAGGGATGAGGAGGCCACACGCTAACCACCGTGCGCGCGTCGGGGCACGGGATCTAACAGCGACCGACTTGTAGTCTAGAGCGATCTTGGATCCTCGTTGCACCAAAGAAACCCTTTGACCCGAACGCAGTTATGCATTGCTTGTTGGAGACGTGGACGGCGGAGCGAAAGTTAAAGATCGCGACTGAAGGCGTCAACCGCGAGGGCACACCGGCGGCGCATCACTTGATCATTGCGAGCGAGCCGGGGAACTCCTAAAGTCGCGCATCACGCAATTCCAGATGCCGCGCGACCTCGCTCGGCACGCAAGCATTCACATCGTCAAACGAGCCATGTACTCAGCCGAAGAACAACTCGCCGAGCTCAAGCGCGGCACCTCCGAGATACTGCTCGAATCGGAACTGTTGACGAAGCTGCGCCGCGGCCGTCCGCTCAGAGTGAAAGCCGGTTTCGATCCCACTGCTCCGGACCTGCACCTGGGACATACCGTGCTCATCAACAAGATGCGCCGCTTCCAGGAGTTTGGTCACGAAGTCATTTTCTTGATTGGCGATTTCACTGGGCTCATCGGTGATCCAACCGGTCGTAATGCAACTCGCCCTCCGCTGACGCCAGAGGAGATCAAGGCGAACGCGGCGACGTACGAAGCGCAGATCTTCAAGATCCTCGATCCCGAGCGCACAAGGATCGAGTTCAATTCGCGCTGGATGAACGAGTTGAGTGCCGCTGGTCTCATTCAGCTCGCCGCTCGGCACACGGTGGCGCGCATGCTCGAGCGCGACGACTTCAGCAAGCGTTACAAAAGCGGCCAGCCCATCGCGATTCACGAATTCTTGTATCCCCTCGTGCAAGGGTACGACTCCGTGGTGCTGCAAGCCGACGTGGAGCTGGGCGGAACGGATCAGAAGTTCAACTTACTAGTCGGTCGGCAGCTGCAGGAGTCCTACGGTCAAGAGCCGCAGGTCGTGCTCACGATGCCGCTGCTGGAAGGGCTGGATGGCGTCAACAAGATGTCCAAGTCCCTCGGCAACTACGTGGGTATCACCGAGCCACCGGATGACATGTTCGGCAAGCTCATGTCGATCTCGGATGAGCTCATGTGGCGCTACTTCGATCTCTTGTCGTTTCGCAGCGGAGCGGAGATCGCGAAGCTGCGGCGCGAGGTCGCGGAAGGGCGCAACCCGATGGAAGCGAAGCTCGAGCTGGCGTGGGAAATCACCGCGCGCTTCCACGGTGCAGATGCTGCCAAGCGTGCGCGGGAGAACTTCGCTGCGCGCAGCCAGCGCCGCGAGATACCGAGCGAGGTCGAGAAGCGCACCCATGTGGTGGATACCCCGCAGATCGGAGTGGCCGTGTTGCTCAAGCAGTGCGGGTTGGTGCCGAGCACCTCACAGGCCTTCCGCCTGATCGAGCAAGGTGGAATCCGCATGAACAACGAAAGGCTCACGGACCCCAAGACGGTTGTTGCCGCAGGCTCGACGTACCTCTTCCAGATCGGCAAGCGCGTCTTTGTCGAAATCGAGGTGGTGCAAAAGGCTGGCTGAGGCGACGTGCGAGGTTGGCCGACTGGAAATCGCAGTCAGGATCCCCATGCTAAAAGGCCTACGCGCGGAAGTCGCTCTTAAGGAGCCTCGGAGGGAAAAATCTTCCAGAAGGGTGTTGACTCCCGAGTGTGGGTCAGTATGATGCGCGGCCTCGTCGCCGGTGACTTCGTTCCGACACACGGCGTGACTCGCCAAGCCCAAAGTCGAAATCACACTTCCTTGGGCGTTGACGGAACGAGATCAGCGGCTCATAATTCCGCTTCTGTCTACACCAAGCGTGTAGACCGCTCTTTAACAAACGAAACAGGTAATTTGTGTGGGGACTCGCGTCGGTTCGTTGCGAAGCGCAACATTGCGAACGCGAGTGACCAAATAGCCAGTGAGCTAGTTGGGATACTCGCTTCGACTTAGGTCTAAGAGATTAGGCTTTAAGTGAAGAGTTTGATCCTGGCTCAGATTGAACGCTGGCGGCGTGCCTAACACATGCAAGTCGAACGGTAACAGGCTGAGAGAGCCTTCGGGTGATCTCGGTGCTGACGAGTGGCGAACGGGTGAGTAATGCTTGGGAATCTGCCTGTTAGTGGGGGATAACCCGGGGAAACTCGGGCTAATACCGCATACGCTCTACGGAGGAAAGCTGGGGACCGCAAGGCCTGGCGCTAACAGATGAGCCCAAGTCGGATTAGCTAGTTGGTAGGGTAACGGCCTACCAAGGCGACGATCCGTAGCTGGTCTGAGAGGACGACCAGCCACACTGGGACT